>Ga0194037_1000174_pt1 | contig 48959 bp, 44 predicted proteins | sample JunL306m_MetaG_FD_148653 | JGI IMG/M metagenome (GOLD analysis project Ga0194037, IMG submission 148653) | Anoxic zone freshwater microbial communities from boreal shield lake in IISD Experimental Lakes Area, Ontario, Canada - Jun2016-L304-6m | ecosystem: Environmental > Aquatic > Freshwater >... | reverse complement strand
TATTAAATCAAGTTTTTAGGTCATGGGGGGTCGAACTATTAGGGGTTCTGTTTTAAAAATCAGTTTACCCTTGTTGTAAGGCTCTTAAATATAATTGAATGGTGTTTTCTAATCCTAAATACAATGAGTCACTTATTAAAGCATGACCAATACTTACTTCATCTACAAAAGGAATATGAGCCATTAAAAAAGCTAAATTATTCCGATCTAAATCATGACCCGCATTTATCCCAAGTCCTAATTGTTTTGCTAATGCTGCAGCAGTTTTATAAGGAGCAATGGATTTTTCTTTTTCACCTATGCTAAATAAATGCGCAAAGGATTCAGTGTATAATTCAATTCGATCGGTGCCAGTGCTGGCTGCGGCATGTATCATTGCCTCATTAGGATCCACAAAAATAGAAACACGAATACCCGCTTGCTTAAATACTTTTATGATGTCTTGCAAATAAGCTTGTTCTTGAATCGTATCCCATCCGTGGTCACTGGTTAATTGGTTTAAGGTATCCGGAACAAGCGTCACTTGGTCTGGTAGGGTGTCTAAAACCAGGTCTACAAATTTGGATTCTTTTGGATTGCCTTCTATGTTGAACTCTGTGGTCACAATTTGCTTTAAATCATACACATCTTGGTATCTAATATGCCTTTCATCAGGGCGAGGGTGTACGGTAATACCCTGCGCACCAAAACGTTCACAATCCAGAGCCACTTGAATCAAATTGGGGTTGTTGCCTCCGCGGCTATTTCGGAGGGTGGCAATTTTATTTATGTTTACACTTAAACGAGTCATAGGCGAATTTAAGTTATTTTTGCAACTCAAATATACCTGAATGGCTTATTCTAATTTAGAAGCTTGTTTATTGGACTTAGAACGCACTGGGCAACTATTGCGTATCAAGGAGGAGGTAGATCCTTATTTAGAAATGTCCGCCATTCATTTAAGGGTGCACGCGCAAAAAGGCCCTGCTATTTTGTTTGAAAAAGTGAAAGGAAGTTCCTTCCGAGCAGCTTCTAATATTTTTGGTACATTGGAGCGAAGCCAATTTATTTTCAGAGATACTTTACCCTCAGTGAAGCAATTAATTGAAATGAAAATAAATCCATTGGCAGCGATCCAACAACCTTTAAAATCTTTGAGTGCTTTACCAGCAGCCATTCATGCTTTGCCCCATAAAAATCCATTCTCTAAGCCAGTTTTATTTCAAGAAATTAATATTAGTGATTTGCCTTTAATTCATCATTGGCCCATGGATGGGGGTGCATTTGTGACCCTACCGCAAGTGTATACCGAAGATGCAGATCAACCAGGTATTGGACATTCTAATTTAGGAATGTATCGTATTCAATTAAATGGCAATGATTATATCAAGGATCAAGAAATAGGATTGCATTATCAATTGCATAGAGGCATTGGAGTGCATCAAACCAAAGCGAATAAAAAAGGATTACCCTTAAAAGTAAGTTGTTTTGTAGGTGGACCACCAGCTCATTCTGTGGCAGCAGTCATGCCACTCCCCGAAGGAATGAGTGAAATGAATTTCGCAGGAGTACTTGCTGGAAAACGATTTGGATATTCTTATCAAGATGGTTTTTGTGTGAGCACGGATGCCGATTTTGTGATTACGGGAGAAGTATTTCCTCAAGAAAATAAACCCGAAGGTCCATTTGGAGATCATTTAGGATATTATAGTTTGCAACATGAATTCCCTGTCATGAAAGTGCATAAAGTGTATGCGCGAAAAAATGCCATTTGGCCATTTACAGTGGTAGGACGTCCTCCTCAAGAAGACACTAGTTTTGGACAATTAATTCATGCTATGACAGATGCTGCAGTGTCCAATGAAATTCCAGGATTAAAACAAGTACATGCAGTAGATGCAGCAGGAGTTCATCCTTTATTATTAGCAATAGGAAGTGAAAGATATACGCCCTTTTTGCAAAATAAAAAGCCAGCAGAAATTTTAACAATTGCAAATCATATTTTAGGAACGGGACAATTAAGTTTAGCCAAGTTTATTTTTATTACTGCTGATGATACTAATCAATTAGATACGCATGAAGTTGCATCTTATTTGACTTATATTTTTGAAAGAATTGATTTAGCAAATGATATTCATTTTCACACCAAAACCACCATGGACACCTTGGATTATTCAGGTGAAAATTTAAATTCTGGTTCTAAAGTGGTCATAGCTGCTTATGGCGATGTGAAAAGAACTTTAGCCAAGGAAGTGCCTGCCATGATTCGTGATTTAAATGTTTCAACACAACTTGTGATGCCGGGGGTAATTGCTATTAACGCTAGTCAAATAAACACCCTTCAATTACAAGAAGCTTTGAAAGGGAAGGGGAATGAACTATTAAATGAACAAGGAGTCGTTGCTATTATATTAACAGAAGATGCAGCATGGATGGGAGAATCTTTGAATAATTTTTCATGGGCCACTTTTACGAGAACAAATCCTTCGCATGATATAGAAGGGATAGACAGTAGTATTCAAAATAAACACTGGGGTTGTGCTGGCCCGTTAATTATTAATGCTACTATTAAAAAACATCATGCACCACCAGTGGTAATGGATACGGAAGTAGATAAGAGAGCTGCAGCCATTTTATCCAAATACGGCTGGTAAAATCTCCTGGCTTAGAATAGAAATTATTTTGTACTTATTTCTATTTTTTTTATTTTTCCTAATTATAATTCTTTGGCAGGGTTCAATTTTATACTTCTATCCAAGTATGGTCGGCTAAAAGCTTTACAGTTGCAACAAATGATGCAAAGGGTCCCGAACCACCTCCCCATTCGGAAGGAGCTACCAATGATAAAACATGTGAGCTGTCCGTTTTTTCATACACATGATACACTTGACCTATTTGAGGCTTGAAAGTAATTTTTGCTTCATAAATCATTAAACTTAATTCCTTTCTTTTTCTTATTTCTTGTGCTTGTCTTGCTAATAATTCAATTTGCTCTTTGATTTGATTCAACTGCATATTGGTTTGATCTTCCATTGCAGAGAGCGCTTTGTGTTTAATCACGCCTTCCTTAGTGGGTCGAATTGCCACACTTCCGGCAGAAGAGGCATAGGGTAACACACTAAGTTGTTTATGATACACTTCAATATTCGTAAAATTGTCACCCGTATTTTTTTTGCCTTTATGGGTCACTTTCAAAAAACCATTGGCTAATATTTCATGCACCACTTGTAGCACTTCCACTTCCTCTTTTATAAAATGCACTGTTAAGCAGGAGGCATTATTAATAATAGCGGATACGGTATCGGCTAATTCAATATTTTCAAAAGACTGAAATTCTCCATTGGGCTTGACATGGTATTGAGCATAAAAAGCCTCGTTTTCTAAATTCACCCAGTTGTGGCTAAAGCTTAAGGCGTGCCCATTTTGGATACTTTCAATTTTATAGTTCCCTGATTTAGGGACGAGTTGATATTCAAATTGGCATTTTTCGGGAAACAGTTGCCAGCTGGCTAAAAAATTATATGCTTGAACCATGGAAATATAACAATCAAATGGGTAAAAATGTTTGCAAATTTAGTTGATCTCTACAAAATCTGGCTTGGTTAAGATGCTAGAATTGTATTTAAAACGAAAATTGGTACTTAAGCTAATATTCCAAGGGCTTAATTGCAATTGGGTACGTGGAAAATAATAGCCTTTTAGCTCAATTGTACCAAATATTAAGTTTTCATTTCGGACCCTCATACCCGAACCTATGGCAGTATAGATGTCACCCATTTCAATAGGTTCTCCCACAGTTCTCATATAAGTAACATTGGCAAATAGGAAAGGGGCATGTTTAAAGCCGAACCATTGTTTGGAGTTGTAAATATTCGTTTCCCAATTAGCACTTATTCTGGTACCTCCTTTGATGCGTTCTTCATTTAATTGAGGAATGCCATAAATGCTATTGATTAATAGCGCCTCGTTAAATTTATTTTTAAGTGTTTGCGTAAAACTAATATTTAATATATTTCTATAACCAAGGCCATTATCAAAATATTTTAAGCGGCTTATTTTTTCGATACTGGATAACCATCTAAAATCCTGAATCGTATTCTCAAAATAACTGCTTCCGCCATTCATCAATAAATGAGTATAGTCTCCATTGGTATGCAAGACATATTTTTCAAATCGAATCCCAAAATAAGGGAGTCTGCTTTCATCCCTTTGATAAGACGCAGCAGTAAAAGTGATAGATTGACCAATGGGCAAATCTTCATTACGCCCAAACCCATATAAATACTTGGTCCTGATGACTTCTTGCTTGAACAAAGTGAATGCAAAAAAATGAGCATTGATGTTTTGATAGTTTTTATCTAACTGGTCTAGATAATGAATAGGTCTTGAATCAAAATGATTTTCTACATGCCTCATTAAAATAAAACGTCGATAATTGTCTTTACTTTTATTTTTTTGGAATAATTGATATCCCAACCAAAAATCAGTATAGTCATTCTCGTATTGTAATTGATTTTTGAATAAACTATCGGTCCATATAGTAGGGTATACATTTTTATTTTTGAAACTAGAAAATTCAAATCCCCCTGTCCAGTTACTCAATGGGTTAAGCAAAGGGAGACTACCTCTTAAATATTGTTTAAAGCTGGATGGCTCATTATTTACAATGTTATTGCTATAGTCATTAATGCCGCCATTTATATTTATAAAACTTCCTAATATATTTCTTAAGTTGATATCATAGCCCCAGCCAGGGTTGGGATTCCTAGTTTGGTCAAAATTGTGGTTGATTTGAATGGCATGTCCTACTCCCCAAAAGTTGGCATTAGAAATATTTGCTTGGAATGAATTTTCATTCCTAATATTTAATTGTCCACCATAAGGTAAGATATCCTTACTTATCACATGGATGTCCACTTTGCTGGTATCGTAAGGCAAGATGGTCGCTATGATTCTCGCATCCTGCAAGAAGGGTAAATCTCTTAACCATTTTTCATTGTAGGCAATGATAATTGGATTGAATGAGTCGTTAGGTTTAAAGAATAAGTTTTTCCTAATCGTTTCGTCTTTAGAGCTAATATGTAATTTATTAGCCAGTTGAGTGAAAAAATCTTTATTATTTAGCTGGGGTAGATTAATATTCGTAGAGAAGTTATGTTGTTCAATAATAATGGTATTAATTTCTTTTCCATCATATTGGTGAAGTAATTCGATATTATTAGCAATGACTTCTCGATTGGCGTCAATTAAAGACGAAGATCCGCCGGTCATCCCTTGTATAATTTTAGTTTTAATTTGATGAATCCATTTAGAACTAGGAGTAATGACACTATCCGTTTTGCTAGTAGTATTTAAATTTGTTTGTGCTAAAAGACCATAGCTTATGTTGGTTAATAAAAAAAATAAAATGCAATAGCGCTTCATGATATCTAGTAATGGTCTTTAGGGTACTCTTTTTAGACTTCTTTGCGGTGGTCTTTTCAAATCTACTAAAACTATTGCAATAAAAATCCCCTGTTTCAATGTTATGAAACAGGGGATAAAGGTGTTTAGCTGTTCATTTAAAATATGGATTTGAGCTTGTTATAAATTTTTTATATATCAAAGTCACAACCATTTCTTTATGAAAAGTCTACAATACCTTCTTTGCCCTTTGTTTTAAGGATTCGTAAGGAATGTTTAACATTTTGCCAATAGGCTTGCCCTCTCTATAAGTAGCAATTCTTAATACAGTAACATCTTTTGGAATTTCAAAAGGGGCATTATATTCGGGGCTCCAATTATCGGGGAGACTTGAATCGTCAATGCTGTAATAAAAATGTAAATTATCCACCTCGCCTTCCATTTTTGCAAAAAGTTGGCCACTTGTGTTTATGGTAGTGGTTACCATTGGATCATAAATACTTTTTGCATATTTTACATTCAATGCATCTAAAATTTCAAAGTGTTTTTCGGCTTTCTCACTAAAGTTTTTCCAATCCTTTTTTTCTTTAGGAGACCATAAGCTTTCAGCAACTGACATGGATCTTGGCCAGGTTAAATATTGAGCGGTACGATAATTTAATATTTGTTCGGTCCACAGATTAGCTTGTCCTCCTAATATGTATTTTGGATCCACGCCCTGTGGCAAGGGTTCAAATTCGTATGTTTTTTTCATTCTCAATCCTGCATACACTTTACCTTCGGCAGTGAGTTCTCCTTGGTAAAAATCAATGTATACATAATCATTTGGGGTCATCACCACTTTGTGATTTTGTTTAGCAGCTTCAATGCCACCAGCCATTCCTCTCCAGCTCATCACTGCAGCATTCCCTGGTAATCCACCTTCTAAAATTTCATCCCAACCCATCAATTTTTTGCCTTTAGAATTAATTATTTTTTCTACTCTTTTAACAAAATAACTTTGTACTTCATTTTGATTTTTCAATCCCTCTTTTTTCATAAGAGCTTGCACTTCTGCACTTTTTTCCCAGTTATTTTTTGCATTTTCATCACCTCCCATGTGAATGTATTCGAAAGGGAATAATTCTGCCACTTCGGTAAATATCTTATCTAAATAATTGTATACAGTTTCATTGGCTGGATTCAAAGCATTGTCAATGAGTGCTGCATTGTGCCCATTATATCCGCCCCATTCCATAAATTCAGTTCCTACATTCACTTGATAATTATGAGTCGGAGTGGTGCTGAGTGGGTAAGAAGCTAAGAATGCCATACTATGTCCTGGTATATCAATTTCAGGTAAAATATCTACAAATTTTGATTTCGCATATGCTACAATTTCTTTTACATCATCATGTGTGTAAAATCCACCATAAGTTTTAGGTTCATCTAAGGCTGGCACTGTGGTATTGCTCCATTTGCCTTTGCGTTCTACTCTCCATGCACCCACTTCGGTGAGTTTTGGTAAGGCTTTAATTTGCAATCTCCATCCTTGGTCGTCAGTTAAATGCAAATGCAGTAAGTTATACTTGTACAATACCATGTCGTCAATATATTTTTTCACTTCCTCTTTAGTGAAAAAATGACGACTTACATCAAACATGAGACCTCTCCATCCAAAACGAGGTTTGTCCATAATAGTTACATACGGAACATTCCATGTTATATTGCTATTTGTTTTTTTAGAAAAAATAGCAGTAGGCATAATTTGTTGCAAGGTTTGCCATGCATAAAATAATCCTTGGTTGGTATTTGCTTTTATTTGAATTCCTTTTGCATTCACGTCTAATAAATAGCCTTCATTGCCAATCGTCTCGTCTTTTACGATTTGTATATCAACTACGGGTTTTATTTTAGAAGCGCTTAAAGAATAGCTTACTGAATAGCCAGTTACTAATTTTAATTGGTCGCTAATTTGCTTTGCAATCACATTATCTGCTGGAGCATTGATGGTTATAGTTTTTGGAAGGCTAAAACTTCCTTCTGTTACCTTCATTTGATAAGGCTCAGGAATAATGGCCAGTTTTTGAGCATGTAATAGGGCAGTAGTACTTAACAAAGCCCCTACTAATAAAATACTTTTCAGTTTCATAAACAATCGTTTTGTGTTCTTAAAGATACAAAAAACAAAGGCAAAAAAAAAGCCGCTCCGAAAATTCGGAACGGCCCTAGGGGATATTTTGAACGAGTTTAAACTTAGATGATATTTAGTTTATACTAAGATATAAGTGAAGTTCAACTAAGTTATAAACGACTAGTATCTGTACATGTCAGATTTGAATGGTCCATTTTGAGGAATACCTAAATAGGCAGCTTGCTCTGGAGTTAATTCATCTAATTCAGCACCTACTTTTGCTAAGTGTAATCTTGCTACTTTTTCATCTAAATGCTTAGGTAACACATACACTTTGTTTTCGTAGTTTTTGCTATTAGTCCATAACTCAATTTGAGCTAATGTTTGGTTAGAGAATGAGTTACTCATTACAAAAGAAGGGTGTCCTGTTGCACAACCTAAATTCACCAAACGACCTTCTGCTAATACAATGACATCTTTTCCGTCAATATTATATAAATCAACTTGTGGTTTGATGGTATCTTTTGTATGACCATAGTTTTTATTTAACCAAGCCATATCAATTTCAATATCAAAGTGACCAATGTTACAAACAATCGCTTTGTCCTTCATGGCTCTGAAATGTTTTTCGTTGATCAAATCACGACAACCAGAAGCGGTAACAATAATGTCTGCTTCTTTTACTGCGTCAATCATTTTTCTTACTTCAAAACCATCCATAGCAGCTTGTAAAGCACATATTGGATCAATTTCTGTTACCATAACACGGCAACCAGCACCACGTAAAGAAGCTGCAGAACCTTTTCCTACATCACCGTAAGAACCAACAACAGCAACCTTTCCGGCCATCATCACATCAGTAGCACGACGAATCGCATCTACTAATGATTCTTGACAACCATATTTATTATCAAATTTAGATTTAGTAACTGAATCGTTTACATTGATTGCAGGCATAGGTAATGTTCCTTTAGCCATACGCTCATATAAACGGTGAACTCCTGTTGTAGTTTCTTCACTTAAACCTTTAATGCCAGCAACAAACTCAGGATATTTATCTAATACCATATTAGTCAAATCACCACCATCATCTAAGATCATATTCAAAGGACGATCTGCACCACCAAAGAATAAAGTTTGTTCAATACACCAATCTCCTTCTTCAACGCTTTGTCCTTTCCAAGCAAACACACCCACACCTGTTGCAGCAATTGCAGCAGCAGCTTGGTCTTGTGTTGAAAATATATTACAAGAGCTCCATTTTACTTCAGCTCCTAATGCAGTTAAAGTTTCAATTAATACTGCAGTTTGAATGGTCATGTGTAAACAACCCGCAATACGAGCCCCTTTTAAAGGTTGGCTAGGTCCATATTCGGCACGGATACTCATTAAACCTGGCATTTCTGCTTCCGCTAAACGAATTTCTTTACGACCCCAATCGGCTAGGGAAATATCTGCTACTTTATAAGGTAGGCTAAAATCAATGTTTTGTAAATTAGACATGTTATTATTTTTAGGACACAAAGGTATAGAATAGGGTATATAATAGGATAAAATAATAAAATTATTCATAATTATAGGATAAAACACTACTTTTGTGTTATTTCCTTGATATAAATGCTATTTTATTATGAAAAATAATACTACAACAGTGGATTCGGCTATCAGCACAACGACTGTTCCATTAGATGAAAAGGATTTAGCTATTTTAAGACTCTTGCAAAACAACGCACGTATTACCGTTAAAGAAGTCGCAGATCAAATTCATTTAAGTACGACCCCTGTGCATGAACGTATTAAAAGATTAGAATCCACAGGTGTGATTAAACAATATGCCACATTAATTGATGGCACTAAAGTTAAAAAAGGATTGATGGTGATTTGTTATGTTTCTTTAAATCAACATAGTAAAAAAACGGGGGGTCAATTTATTAAACTCATCAATGAATTGCCAGAAGTAGTGGAGTGTTATAGTATTTCGGGGGAATTTGATTTCATGTTAAAAATTGTAACCGAAGACATGAATAGCTATTATCATTTTCACGTGAACAAGTTAAGTCAAGCCGAAAATATTGGACAAGTTCAAAGTGTATTTATCATGGGTGTGGTGAAACAAACCCATTTGATGGTTTAGCAGTTTATTAAAAATCGTACTAAAAAAAAGTAAAAAGGTAAATTGAAAGGGTAATTGAATGGTAGATTCAATGATCGATTATAACTGTAAGTTATAAATGAAGTCTCATCACATAGTCGTCCATGAAAAAACCATTTCCAATATCAAATTTAAAATCACGCTCTTTCACAAATCCATGTTTCAAATAAAAAGAGTAAGCGGTATTTAGTTTGTTGACTTGTAAAAATAGGGAAGTGGATCCTGCTTCTTTTGTAACTTCAATGGCTTTATTTAATAAAGCTTTTCCTGCGCCTGTTCCATGTGCCTTGGGTAATACGTATAGTTTATTCAGTTTATGTTCATTTGTATCTTCAGGGCTTACAGAACAAAAACCTATCTCCTCTAATTCCCCATTTCCCAATTCGCTGCTTTCTTTTACAATACCTGCTATAAAAAATTGACAGCCTTTTTGGAATTGTTCTTCTAAGGAAGCGTCACTGTACATCCAGTCCAGCATAAAATCAATTTGTTCCTGGGAAATAATATGTCCGTAGGTGCTAGGCCATGTGCGTTCCGAAACCGAACGTATAAAGGCACTATCCTGTAAACTAGCGGGTCTGATACTTATTTGGCTCATTCAAAAATTTATAATTGGGCTAAACTTTCTTCAATAGTTTGTATACGTGCTAAAGCATCTGCTTTTTTCTTTTGTTCAATGGCTAAAACATCTGGCTTTGCATTTTGAACAAATTTTTCATTGCTTAATTTTTTCTCTACCGATGCTAAAAAGCCTTTTTGATGTGCTAAGTCCTTCAATAAATTTTCTTTTAATCCTGCGGTATCAATAGCTTGATTGGCAACGATGTAAAATTTATCTTTTTCCAAAGCAACTACAATCGAAGCCGCTATCGACCCTTGTGTATATTGTATAGCACTTGCGTTAATTTGCTTTGCTAATATATTTTGGATGGTTTGATAAGGCTTATTGTTTTCGGTTTGAATATGAAGTTCTATAGCGTCCTTAGGTTTGATCTGATTTTTATTACGTGCATCACGTAAAGTTGAAATCACGTTTTGCAATAATTGACCTGCTTTTAAAACGGATTCATCTACCTCACCAAAGGAAGTGTATGCTTTTACACATAAGTCTTCGGTTTGTGTTTTTAAAGTATGGTGAATTTCTTCTGTAATGAAAGGCATGAAAGGGTGCAATAATTGCAATAGAGAATCATAATAACTTACTGTCTTTTCATACACTGCTGCATGCATGGGTTGCTCAAAGCCAGGCTTGATCCATTCTAAATACCAACTACAAAAGTCATCCCAAACTAAAGCATACAAAACTTTTAAAGCTTCGCTTAATTTAAATTGCTTTAATAATTCATCTACTGTATTTTGAGTGGCGTTTAATTTTGCTTGAAACCAATCCATTGCAAATTGAGCATCTTCGGGAATACTTCCTTCCTTATTTTGACGTGCTTCCCACATCTTCAATAACTTAGTAGCATTCCATAATTTATTATTAAAATTTCTACCTTGTTCTAAAGTAGATTCATCAAATAACAAATCATTTCCAGCAGGAGAGGCAATCATAATGCCAAAACGAACTGCATCAGCTCCATATTGATCAATCAATCCAAGTAAGTCAGGGGAGTTCCCTAAACTCTTACTCATCTTACATCCTTGTTTATCTCTTACTATTCCTGTGAAGTACACATCTTTAAAAGGAATCTTTCCCATGTATTCTTCCCCGGCCATGATCATACGTGCAACCCAAAAGAAAATAATTTCAGGTGCCGTTACTAAAGTGCTAGTAGGATAGTAATAATTAACTTCTGCATTATTGGGATTCGATAAACCTTTAAATACTTCAAATGGCCATAACCAACTACTAAACCAAGTGTCTAAACAATCATTGTCTTGATGTAAATTTTTTCCTTTGGATTCAGGATAGGTTTCATATACTTTCTCTAAACTTTCTGCAACATATACATTTCCTTCGTTATCATACCAAGCGGGTATGCGATGTCCCCACCAAAGTTGACGGCTAATACACCAATCTTTGATGTTCTCCATCCAATGTCTGTATAAATTTTTAAATTTAGCAGGATGAAAATTAATTTCATCTGTCATAACCGCTTCTAGGGCAGGAGCTGCTAATTGTTTCATATCTACCCACCATTGCAAACTTAATCTAGGTTCTACAATTGCATCCGTCCTTTCGCTAAATCCAACCTGGTGTGTATAATCTTTGATGGAAACTACATTTCCTGCAATTTCTAAATCTTGTATAATTTTTTTTCTTACTTCTATACGATCTTCTCCAATATATCTGGTTGCAGCTTCCGATAAAGTACCATCATCATTCATGGTATCAATAATTTCCAAATTATATTTTTGCCCTAATTGAAAATCATTCATATCATGCGCTGGCGTTACTTTTAAAGCACCAGTACCAAAATCCATCTCAACATATTCATCAGCAATAATGGGAATGCGTCTGTTAATCAAGGGCACAAATGCAAATTGTCCCACTAAATGAGTATATCTTTTATCATCAGGGTGAACGCAAATGGCAGAGTCGCCTAAAATAGTTTCTGGACGAACGGTGGCAATAGAAATATATTCTTCACCAGGCAAATCCAATCTATATTTTAGCTCATAAATTTTCCCATTCACTTCTTTGTAAATCACTTCTTCATCACTTAGGGCAGTCTTCGCTCTAACATCCCAATTGATCATTCTTTTGCCACGATAGATTTTGCCTTTTTTATATAAATCCACAAAAACCCCAATCACAGTTTGGTAATAATCGGGATCCATGGTAAATGAAGTTCTTTCCCAATCCAAACTGCAACCCATTTTACGCAATTGTTGCAAAATAATTCCGCCATATTTCTCTTTCCATTCCCAGGCGTATTCTAAAAATTTTTCTCTAGATAAAGATGATTTTGCAATGCCTCTTTCGCGTAACATCGCCACTACTTTTGCTTCCGTAGCAATAGAAGCATGATCGGTACCTGGCACCCAACAAGGATTAAACCCTTGCATACGTGCACGACGCACTAAAATATCTTGAATGGTATTATTTAAACAATGTCCCATATGCAACACTCCAGTCACATTAGGGGGTGGAATCACCACAGTATAGGCAGGCTTATCGTTAGGGGTACTATGAAAATAACCTTGTTCCACCCAATGGCTATACCATTTGGTTTCGACTTCGGTGGGGATATAATTTTTGCTTAATTCCATGCGTTGCTTCTTTTCCAATAATGAGCCACAAAAATAAGGAAAAGCTAGCTAGTGGTTACCAAGTTCTTCCCAATTCCGCTGCTTCCCAAATATTAGTAGGTTCTAGGCTAGGAGCTTGATTGGTGGAGGTATTTTGGGAACTTGGAGAGATGGCAGAAGGATTCACCCATTCAATGGCTTTGGTGTCTAATTTTTCGATGATCACTTTGCATGATTTCTGAGTCGTTTCCTTTATTTTCTCCTGAGTCATTTGACAAGAAGTAATTGATAAGATGGAAATAGTTAATAAAGCTATAGTGGTACCCTTTTTCATATTCAATTTTAGATATATCTATATTATAACGCTGTTTTTATGAAATTGTTACAAAAAACACCTAAAAAGCGTAAAAATTTGCGATCTTGTTCCCTCATGGAATTTGCAATTGTAGATATTGAAACCACAGGAGGGATGCCCCAATCTCACGGAATTACCGAGATTGCCATTGTCATGCACAATGGGGTAGAAGTCACTGGGAAATATGTGACTTTGGTGAATCCTAGACAAAAAATACCCCCCTTTATTGTAAACATGACAGGGATTAGCGATGAGATGGTAGCAACTGCTCCTTTATTTGAAGAAGTAGCTCCTCAAATTTATAATTTATTGAATGGTAGAATATTTGTGGCACACAATGTAAGTTTTGATTATTCTTTTGTGCATTATTTACTCCGTCAATCAGGATTTGAATGGTCAGCCCCCAAATTATGTACCATTAAATTGGCAAAGAAAGTGTTCCCTGGTTTGCAAAAATATGGGCTGGGTTCTTTAACACGTGATTTAGGTATTAGAATAGAAGGAAGACATAGAGCTTGGGGAGATGCTGCAGCTACCGCACAAGTATTGACGATGGCCATTCAAAAAGAAGGAATGAGCCCCATCCATACTTTGCTGAATAAAAAAGAACCCAGAAAAAAAATAGCACCTAGTTCAAATGAAGAAGGTGCTAATGGTTAGTTTTTTAAGATGTAAGTTCACATTACCTATTTATAAATCCATAAGGTATTAAATTCCAGTTTACATTATTTCTTAGACTTTATTAAAAATTCCGCGCATTAAAATTCGGCAGTCACTCCCGTATAATTTTGCGGGGTAATGGCTTTCAATTCTTTTTTAAGGGTTGCTGAAACTTTCAAGCTGTCGATAAATTTATGCATGAGTTTTTTGTCCATGTTATTATTCCCTCTTGTTAAATCTTTAAGTGCTTCGTAAGGGTTAGGATATTTTTCACGACGTAAAATAGTTTGAATCGCTTCAGCTACAACCGCCCAATTGTTTTCTAAATCGAATTGAATTTTATCTTCATTCAAAATAAGTTTTCCTAATCCTTTTTCTAAAGAATTTAAAGCGATAGCAATATGTCCCACAGGAACGCCTACGTTTCTTAAGACAGTAGAATCGGTTAAGTCGCGTTGTAAACGGCTAATAGGAAGCTTGGCAGCTAAATGTTCAAGCAAAGCATTCGCAATACCTAAATTACCTTCTGCGTTTTCAAAGTCAATTGGGTTTACTTTATGTGGCATAGCGCTAGATCCTACTTCGCCTTTTTTGGTTTGTTGCTTAAAGTAATCCATGGAAATATACGTCCAAATATCTCGAGCAAAATCAATTAAAATAGTGTTGATACGTTTTAAATTATCACAGTGTGCTGCAAAATGATCATAGTGTTCAATTTGAGTAGTGAACTGCATACGCTCTAATCCTAAAACATCATCTACAAATTCATTTCCTAAACTCACCCAATTCTTTTTAGGATAAGCGATATGATGTGCATTAAAGTTACCGGTGGCGCCTCCAAATTTTGCTGCGTATGGAATCGCCGAAAATAATTCAATTTGATGATGTAATCTCTCCACAAATACCATTAATTCTTTTCCTAATGTAGTGGGAGAAGCAGCTTGCCCATGAGTACGTGCTAATAATGGAACTTTTTTCCATTGCTTGGCTAATTGAAATAATTTGTTCTGTAAATTAATATAAGAAGGTAATACCGAATTTTCCATCGCTTCTTTCCAGCTTAAAGGAATAGCTGTATTATTAATGTCTTGTGAAGTAAGTCCAAAATGAATCCACTCTTTTAATTCGCTCGCTTTGTGTTGGTCTAAAACTTCTTTTAAAAAATATTCTACCGCTTTCACATCGTGGTTAGTAGTGGCTTCTATTTTTTTAATTTTAGTCGCGTCTTCTTCCGAAAAATTTTCTGCTACTGCCAACAAAGTTTTACGTAATGCCGGGGTTACTTTAAAAAATTTTTTATCTGCCAAAAACAAAAAGTAATGTACTTCTACTAAAACGCGATATTTTATAAGGGCAAATTCGGAAAAATAAGCGCCTAGGGATGCGGTTTGCTTATGATATCTTCCGTCGATTGGTGAAATGGCTGTTAATGATGACATTGGCTATTGCTTTTTAAACAAGTAGAGTGTATGTTAAAAAAAATGGTTTTCTTTGTGCAAAGTTAATTCAATTGGACAGAAGATGGCGCATAGGGGCGGTAAGTTATTTAAATACCCGTCCATTATTATTAGGATTGGAGCAATCCCCCCTCATGGATCAAATGGAGCTGGTGAAGGATTATCCTGCAGCTATCGCCCAGCAATTATTAGACGGCACCATTGATATGGGCTTGGTCCCTGTTGCCATTACCCCTTTATTAAAAGAGGCTCATTTTGTATCGCAATATTGTATTGGCACCGAAGGCGAAGTTGCTTCTGTAGCTATTTTTAGTGAAGTGCCCTTAGAGCAAGTCACCCATTTGTATTTAGATTATCAGAGTAAAACATCGGTGAGGCTGGCTCAAATATTATTGAAAGAATATTGGAAATTAGAGGTGGAATTACTGACGGCTAGCGAAGGGTACTTAAATGAAATTAAGGGTACTATTGCGGGTGTTATCATTGGAGATCGTGCTTTAAAAGCGCGTACCCAATTCCCATACATCTATGATTTAGGCAGCGCTTGGGTAGCACATACTGGTTTGCCATTTGTTTTTGCAACATGGATCGCAAATAAACATATACCGGAAGCGTTTATGAAAGCCTTTGATGCTGCGAATGAATTTGGATTACAACATTTGGATCAAGTCATTGCGGACATTCCAGCCAATCAGCAAGTGTATGATTTGCATCAATATTATACGCATAATATTAGTTATCATTTAACGCCTTCCAAACGAAAAGGAATGGAATTGTTTTTGAGTTCTATTTAAATTTGAAAGTATGACTTTGTTAGAATCTATCATAACGAGTATTTCTTATATCAAGCATCCTGCCAAAAGAAAGTGTTTGCAATTGTCTTTTTTATTTAAAAATAAAAAGGGTTTAGAAGTAGGTGGTCCTAGTGCTTTTTTTCATTTAAAAACACCTTTGCCTATTTATGCATGGTCACAAAGCATGGATGGAGTCAACTTTTCAAATAGTACTCTATGGGAAGGTGCTTTGCAGCAAGGGGCGCATTATTTTTATTATAAAAATAAAAAGGGATTTCAATTTATACATGAAGCAACCCAATTAACTGGCATCCCAAATGGCAGCTATGATTTTGTAGTTTCCTGTCATTCTTTGGAACATACTGCCAATCCTATAAAAGCATTGATGGAATGGAAAAGAGTGCTAGGGGATAAAGGAAGTTTAGCACTGATATTGCCCGATAAAAATTACACTTTCGATCTCCAAAGATCTATCACCACCTTAGAGCATCTTATAGAAGATTATAAAAATGATACACCCGAAACCGATGCTACGCACTTTGAAGAAGTGATTGCTTTGTCTGATTTAACAATAGGGAATTTAACCATCACGAAAGAAGAATTCAAAAACAGGACGTATCGGAATTTTGAAAATAGGGCAGTGCATCATCATGTTTTTGATTTGGCACTTATCAAGGATATGTTAGAATATGCAGGTTTTGAATTATTACATCAACAAGCTTATTCCAATTTGCATTTAGTAGCTGTGTCTCAAAAAAAATAAATTACTTTTTACCGAAAAAAGCGGGAATATTTTTTAAGAAAAAATTGCGCACTATTTCTAAAATTTCTGGAGCAGGGTTGATCCATTGTGTCAATAAATAAAATCCAATTCCAAAACTTACAGACTGTATCGCAATATTGATGGCAAAATTAGAAGCCATCGGTAATTGATGAATACCTAACATTAAGCCTATACTTGCGAGTAAGAATAAACCGTGCTTGAAAGTGTAGGGTTGTAGATTGAATTTTTTATACAAGAAAGTGAATCGGATGCTATTGTATAAAGTAAGTGCGATTAAATTAGAGTAGGCCAATCCTTCTAAGCTATAATTTAAAATCAAGTAGTAATTTAAAGGGATAGAAAGTAAAATGTAAAATAGATTGGTGAAAAAATCAAACTTCCAGTAATTGGAAGTGCCAATAATTTGGCCATTCACGCCTGTAGCTAAATCTATAAGTTTTGCGATCCCTAAAATAAATATCAATTTACTAATCGCGTCATACCCTCCAGAATGTTTATGACTCACCCAGTTTAAGAAAGCCACTAAGTTTTCTACATTCAACCAAATGAGTCCAAATAACATGAGTCCAATCACTAATAAATTAGACACACTTTTATGATAAATGTGTTTGATGTTCGCAAAATCCTTATCCTTCCAGGATTGAGCTAATACGGGAATACTAATGGCGTTTAAGCTTCGCTGTGGTATTTCTAAAATGGCAGATACATAAGTGGCGATGGCGAAAATACTAGCGTCACTCAAACCCCTTAAACCGACGATCATAAAAGTATCATTCGTCCTGGCTAATAAATTAAAAAACTGACCCGCAAACACAAATAAAGCAAAGCTGATCATTTTTCCTTTGAGCCTTCTAGTAACACTGCTAATAGTAAAAGTGCGAAGGCTCCATTGTTTGGATTGAATTAAATTAAAAAAGAGTAATGCTACAGGAACGGCATAAATAAAACTAAAAAGAACAATAAACTGAGGTAGGGTAATCCAATGAAACCCAAAAGCAACAATTAAAAGAGTGGTTAATATACGAATTGCAGTTTCTCGTAAAAAATTAGTGTACACACCTTTTCTTAAACCCCAAGCAAAAGCTTCTAACCAATAAAATAAAAGTAAAAAGAAAGTGTAAGGATACACATAGTTAAAATATTGAGCCAGGCTAGGGGACTTTCCTAATTTTCGTATGATAAAATCTTTTTCATGCCAGCCAATTATGAGCAATAATCCAAACCCCATCAAATTAAGCAACAAAGTAATAAATGGAAGCTCATTTTTTTGAGGACCTAAATATTGATTGTAAAAAGGGTAAAACTTATACACCACAGGTAAGGTTCCTAGAGTGCAAAAAACGGAAAGTGTGGCGCCAATATCTATGATGGCTCTCACTAAGCCTTGGTCATTTTTTGTAAAAAATAAGGGAAATAAAACAAGGAGGTTGATGGCTCCAATCACAAAGCCTAGCATAATGTAAAAGGAGGACTTAACGCCTTGTTTTTGAATAATACCCATATTACAAATATATTCTAAATAAAGGATTGGTTACAGAACTTTGTAAAAATAGGGTTGGTTGCGAATAATCTGACCACTCAGTCCCCATACGCGCAATACATTGTATCCTAAACCCATCGATTTTTCAAGATCAGGCATTGGGTTTTGCAAAGTGAATAAATTATGTATCAAGCTTGCTATAATATAGATAGGCACTGCAATAGTATAATTTAGTAATTGAATCAAAAACCAAAGTAGGCCATATTGTTTACGAATCCTTACATGGTTACTTAATATAAATTGCAAGCCTTTTTTATCAAATAAATTGGTATAGGATTTGTCCTTGGATTTGGAATTAGAACTTATGACTTCTCCAATAATATGTACGATATGGATATCTCCATAAATACATAAAGAACCTTGCTTTCCTAATCTACTGCACCATTCTACTTCTTCTGCATATAAAAAGAAATCTTCATCCATTAAGCCTGCGGCTTCTATGACTTGTTTTTTAACCATTAAAAATGCCCCGCTAATCCAATCTACTTTTTCTTCGGCTTGCGCCACTTCAATACTTGGTTTTTGCATTTTCATAAAACCTGCAATCCATTTTAAGAAGCTGCCCCAGTAGGGTAAGGGAAGCAAATGGTTTAATCCACCTTTCATAAAATGACTTCCGGAAATTTGAGTCGTTAAATTGGGGTGCAACATTTGAACTCCGCAGGCAGCATAATTGGAATTTGAAAATAAGTCTAATGTTTTTTGTAAGGCGTCCTTGAGTATAAGAGTATCAGGGTTTAAGAGTAATATATTTTCTCCTTTAGCCATGCGAATACCTGCATTATTTGCTCTGGCAAATCCAGCATTATATCCCATGTCATGCCAAACAACAAAAGGAAATTCTTGCAAGATAGTCTCTTTACTAGCGTCCTTTGAATCATTATCTACCACAATCCATTCAAAATTTTTATAAGATTCAAATACCATAGCTGATCGCAAGCAATCCACTATGAAATGTGATGATTTATAATTTACTATGATGATGGATAATTGCAATGTTTTTTAGTTTGGTTATAATTTCCCTTGAAGATAATTTTGAACATAAGAATAGGTCATTAATATTTTAGAAAACACTCCTTTTTTTAACTGTTGCGTTGAAAATTTGGATTGCAGGTTAGTCATCTCTTGAATACAAGGTGGCCAATAGTTATTACCAAATTGAGTGAGATTCTGATTGGAACGAATACCGCAATTGCGAAGGATACGCCACCAAGCATCAAATACAATGATGTTTTTAAGCGGAGCCGTACCATATTTAGTTAATAAAATATGTCCTTCAGGAATTTCAACACTGGGTATATTAATGCAATAATTGGTCACTTGACTTTCACTTACACCCACTTGAATGAGAGCTTTGGGAATATGATAAATTTCTTTTTCTTGTTGCAACACTCTAATATAATATTCTAAGTCTACTCTCCATTTCATTCTCTCATCATATTTTTCTAGAATGCTTTTGTGCAATAAGGTAACACTGGGCGGTCCAATTATATTTTCGGATAACAAAATGAGTGGTTGCTTTATAACATCTATGATGGCAACTCTTTTATGCAGAACCAATTGATTGCTTTGATCGGATTCAAGATAATTACTATATGCCGAATATATAAATTTGGGCCCTTGAGAAGTTGCATCCGCAAATTCTTGTAAACTATCTTTGGAGGCAAACCAATCATCATCATGAATTAATTTAATCCAATCGCCATTGGCTTTTGAAATAGCAAAATTCCAGTTGGCAGGGGTGCCTAGGGAGGGACTGTTTTTATAGTAATGAATGGGGAAACTAAGGGTTATTGATTTTAGGTAATCTGAAACCGTATCATCATCACTATCATCTGATAGGATGACTTCAAATTGAGTATAGGTCTGTTCCGCAATAGAATTCATCAAACGCTCGAGGAAAGGCAGACGTTTATAAGCTGGAATACATATAGATATAAAAGGTTGCCCCATGCTTGAAAATCAATTAATAAGATGAAATTAGTAACTTTTTAGCATTTATGTTAAATTCGCATATATTAAGCCTATTGCATGTTAAAATTAGCCGGTGTTGTTATATTGTATCATCCAGATGTTGCTAAAACTTTGGAGAACATGGCTAGTTATGCCCATCAATTAGACAAACTCTATATTATAGATAATTCAGAGCCGGCCTGTTTTGCAGGGACAGATGCATTTGCTCATTTAAATGTTCCCATAGAATACATTGCTACAGGAGTGAATGAGGGGATTTCTAAAAGGTTAAATCAAGCAGCACATAAAGCCATCCAAGAAGGGTTTCATTTTTTATTGACGATGGATCAGGATTCTTGTTTTGAAACAGGTGCTTTCAAGAAATTTCAAACATTAGTAAAGGATCATCTTTTATTAGCAGAAGATATGGGGCAAAAAATTGCTCAGTTTGGAGTAAATAGTGACCCCAAGCATATTAAAATTTCGGAAAAGCCTTTGATCACCAATAATTTAATTACTTCAGGCACGATTCTCCATTTATCCATATTTCAAAGAGTGGGGAATTTTGATGAAAATCTTTTCATTGATTTTGTAGATGTTGAATATTCCTTGCGAGCGAATTATTTAGGGTATCAAAATATCATATTCCCCAATGTCGTCATGCAGCATTCCTTGGGATTTATAAAAATGGGGCGTTCGTTTAAAACTTTTAAAAAAACACCTCGTATATTACATGCACCCATTCGCGTGTATTATATTGTTAGAAATGGATGGTACCTATTATTTAAAGTGAAACAAATTCATAAAGAGGAACGTTCAGCCATACTAAAAAATCATATGAAGCTGTTAAAAAATGATTTTTTATACAATGATGAATTAGCAAAAGTATATGGGTATGCCTTGTTAGGTACTTTTCATTTTTTAATCGATAAAATGGGTAAAAAATAAGCACATGAAATTAGCAAGAATTTTAATGAAGATGATTTATTTCATGTATGCGACATTTTATTTTAAAAGTGTTAAGCTTGCCTATTTAATGGTAAAATATACAGTAGATTTTAATTTACTTAAAGGACTTAAGCGAGAGGGGGATCAATTAGTGTTCAAAAATTCTGGCAATAAAATATTAATTGAGCAACTGCATTGGTTTGAATTTTTGTTCCCTATGTTAAATGAGCTTTTGCAAAATTCTTTTGTGAGAGTGACTCAATTGAAAAAGGAATCTTTTATAGTGGGGGTGAGTGGCTTTCAATTTAAAGTGGCTTCTTTATCCAATATGGCAGTTTTGCATGAAATATTTATCCAAAAAATTTACAATATTAAATTGGAAGGCCCTGAAGTGGTCGTGGTAGATATTGGAATGAATGTGGGTGTTGCTGCTCATTTTTTTGCAACCTTACCCAATGTAAAAGCAGTATATGGATATGAGCCTTTCCCTGAAACTTTTCAAGAAGCTTTGTATAATATCTCCTTAAATCATTCCATTCAATCAAAACTAACTCCCTTCAATCAAGGAGTGAGTGATGTGACTGCTCAAAAAACTATTACACTTTTTGAAAGTGGATCTTTATCTGCCTCTACTATAGAAACAGCGCAAACCTTCACCAAGAAGGAAGGGCAAGAAGTGAAAGTGGAATTAATTGCCGCTAAAGAGTTATTAGCTAGTATTACACAAAAGCATCCCCATAGTCAATTGTTATTAAAGATAGATTGTGAAGGGGAGGAGTATGCAATTTTTGAATCTTTGAAAAATACAGGGTTAATGCAAAATGTCACAGCTATATTAGTGGAATGGCATGAAAAAGGAGTAGAACCTATTGCATCATTTTTAAATGATCATGGCTTTCAGTTTCATCATATACCCAATGAGCAATTGAATTGCGGTATGGTATATGCCTTCAAGAAAAAATAAGTTATAAAAGAAGATATAAAAATTAAGGAATAAAAAAAATAAGGCATAAAACGAGCTTGCTAGAAGTATAAACGACAACGCTGGATGTTGCCTTAAGTATTTTATGAATAGTAACTATTTATCTTCCTAATAATCCTTTCAAAGTATCCATTCGAAATTGAATGATGGGCCAAAATTTAGCAGGATTGCCTTGTAATATATATTTGATTCCTAAAATAATAGCTGCACCTAGTTTGAAAAAATATTCCATTATTTTTTTCCAATAGGCAGCTTTTGAAATTTGCTGTGTGCGTGTTTTTTCACCTCTTCCAATACCACTTGCGACTCTATATAAATATTCGGGAGTTAGTTTTTTTACCTCCACCACATGGTGTACAATAATACTAGGATCATAATAAATAGTGTGTCCCAATGCCATCACTTTAAAAAACAATTCTTTTCCTTCTCCGCCAATTCTTAAAGTGCCCACCACGCCAGGGAGTGAAGTATTAAATCCACCTACCTGGTCAAATATCTTTTTTTGTAAAATCATATTGGACTCCAAAGGATACTTTTCATTTTCAAAAGCACAGGCGGTAGGGGCATAATCAAAATTTCCCACCAAGCTAGAAACATAGTAGCTCATCCAATTGGGTTCTGCAGGAATGTATTTGGGTATGATTCTTCCTCCAAATCCTACAGCAAATGGTTTATTGAGAATATGAAGTAAAATATTTTCTACAAAATGAAGTGTAGCAACAGCATCATCATCTACAAAACAAAGCCATTCTCCTTTCGCTAAAGAAGCACCAGTATTGCGAGCAAAGGAAGCCCCCTGTTTTTTTTCTGTCACATAATTAAATTGCCCAAGGGGTTGTTGTGAACGCCATTGCGCGAATGCTTCAGAGGTATTGTCGGTTGAGTTATTATCTACCACCCACACTTCGAAGGAATCTAATCCTGAAGTTTGTTGATATAAGCCATTCAATGCATCACTAATGTAGCTGGCACGATTATAACTGCATATGATAATACTTAATATCATCTTTTTTAGGAAGCTTGTTTTGTATTTTTTCTGATCCATTGAAACAGTCCACCTAAAACGACTAGCCATAGTAGTGCAGAGGCAAAAATAGACGCTTTTTGTGCTGCATTCACCGAGGTAGGTTTGAATTCGAAACGAATATCATGCTTACCTGCAGGAACTACTAAAGATCTTAATACATAGTTGGCTTTATAAATAGGAGTTTCAACATTGTCAATGTATGCTTTCCAGCCAAGTTTATAATACACTTCACTAAATACAGCTAATTGTTTTTGAGAACTGTTAGAAGTATAATTCACTTCGTCGTTTTTATTATTAACTAATTGAATGGTTGCAGTGCTATCAAATGAAAGGCCTGATAATTCGGCATTTTTGTCTTTTTCTTCTACAATAGCAGTGTCCTTTGGATTAAAATTGCTTAAGCTACTCATCACTTCTGCAGGACCTTTTTTATAATCAATACCTTTAACAAACCATGCATTGCCTAATGCTTGTGGATTCGATAGAGTGTCTGTTGCAATATTTCCTGTGATTACATATTTAGTATTCATCATGTTTACAACTGGCAAACAATTAGGAAATTTATACCATTGGTTTTCGATCAAATCTTGGTAGATGCTCAATTTTGCAGGGTTGTATCCACCTACCGTTTTATGATGGTAGGCGACTAAAGCGCCTCCATTAAATGCATTTTGTATACCACCACGCATATCTAATACTCTATAAAAAGATTTGTCTTTTTTCAAAGCGATGTCAATTGGAGATTCGGTGAAAGTGTTTTCGTTTTCTGCAGCTTCAATATAGGTTTCAGATTTCAAATATTTTGTATTTACTTGAAATAGATCTACCATGGCCAAAACGCCAATACCTGCAATAAGGATAGTTTGATTGATTATTTTTTTATAATAAACAAATAATAATATAAATATAAGCCCAATGTAAATTAGAGCAGTAGTCATATCGCCTTCAATCAGTGTTTTTCTATCTTGTTGTAATCCATTGACTAACTCATGAGCAGGTCCGTCAAAAACTGCTCTTTGATTGGGATCTTGAATGAGTGCTATTTGTTTTAGTAAGTTACTATCGCCTTCGCTTTTGAAATCACTATTCACATAAAATAGGATAACTCCAGCAAATAAAACAACTAATAAAATAAAACTGTTTTTATATTGCTTTAATAAATTTTTGAAATTATCTACTTCAGTCACTGCTTGTAATCCATACAATGCAAGGATCCCTAAAAGCAAGGTGGGAATCACTAAGATCATACTAGGAGCTCTGAATTTATTATAAAAGGGGAGATGATCCACCATAAAATAATTGAAGCTTTGAAAGTACGAACCTGCAGCTAACATGAGTGCAAAAACAATGGCTGCTGGTATCCACCATTTGTGTGGATTGTTTTTGGCAAATAGACCAATGAAAGCAAAAAAGCAAACTATGATTCCTATGTAAGGAGGACCTGCTGTGAATCCAATTCCGCCCCAATAAAATTGTATAAAGGATTGAAGTTGCTGGCCAATTTGTGGTTGCATTTGTTGTAATGCTTCTACTGCTTTTGATTTAGTAGGATCTATTGCATTAGGATCACTTCCTCCGCCATAAATATTGGGGAACATTAATACCAGCGCTTCAGATTTAAACATGCTATAAGAAAGTGCATAATCTTTATTTAAGCCCGTGCTACTTGTTTTACTGTCTTTTGTAGTTAATAAACTTCCTCCACGAATGGATTCTTTACCATATTCATAGGTGCTTACTAAAATAGGAGCATTCACTGCAACGCCTAATAAACCTGCAATAAGAGCTGTTGCAAATGTTTTGTAGATATGTGTAAAATCTTTTTGAATGATCCATTGAATACTATGGTAGATGGACATAAAAAACACAATCAATATTCCGTAGTAAGTAATTTGTAAGTGATTTGCTTGCACAAATAATGCAGTAGCTAAAGCTGTGAGAACACCACCAAGAATATATTTTCTATTAAAAATTAAAAGAATAGCACCGATAAAGAAAGGCAGATAAGCAATGGCGTGCATTTTGGTGATATGACCTACCACAATAATAATAGGGTTGTAAGTAGCGAAACTATAACAAAGCCCTCCTACGATTCCTACAATAGGATTCATTCCTAAAACAATTGCTAAGAAATAAAAACAAATACTCGCTAGAAAAAACAAATTAATGGGCTCAGGTAATTTTAAAGTAAATAAATTATCTAAGGCACCTATTGAATAACTATATCCTGGGATCCCTGTAATTTGATAGGTAGGCATCCCTCCAAACATACTATTCGTCCATAAAGGAGTTTTGCCATATTGATCACGATAGGTTAAAGCATCCTGTGCCATTCCTTTCCATTGACTAATATCTGATTGCTGTAAAACCTTGCCTTGAATAGCGGGTTTGCAATATATAATGGATACCAATGCAAAAAGGGCCACTGCAATAAAATGAATCAGATTTGCCTTCAAAAATTGTTTTATCATGCTGAGTTTATTGTATCAACAAACCTACAACTAAATGGGGGATTGAAAAAATGACGAAAGCTCAATTTTTACTATCTTTCCATAGTAAAAATGTTAAAAATATATGCCATTTGTGAGCCGTTTTATTGCTTTTCTGTCCAAATTGGCTGTCATTTGTAATTTGTGTTTCATTGCATCTTTGTATTTTATGTTTGTTCCCAACAACCATCTACCGGCAGCTCTTATGAGCTTTGTAGCAGTAATGGGGTTAGCCATGGCGCCAGTGGTAAGTTTGCTTTTTGGCGGTTGCTTTATGTACATAGGCATCAAAAAACTAAACAATCCTTTACCCAATTGGCAAACAATTAGCAACCTTTTGATGTTAATAATGCAAATCATTTATATTATTGTATAATTAAATGACCTCCACTTAATTAAATTTTATCCTCTCATATGATTCATTCTATTTTAAAAGATAAGCCTACTAAATTATTCATAGGCATCACTGCCTTTTTTGTTGCCAATGCTTTAATTGCAGAATGTATTGGTGGAAAAATATTTTCTTTGGAAAAAGTGTTTGGATGGCCTCCCGTGAATTTGACATTATTTGGAGAAAAGGGGTTGTCTTTTAATTTAACATGCGGTGTATTATTATGGCCTTTAGAATTTGTGATTACCGATATTGTGAATGAATATTTTGGACCTAAAGCGGTGAGACGCATAAGTATTACTGCGGTGGCTTTAATTAGTTATGCTTTTTTAATGTTTTATATTGCGATGCATGCTGCTCCAGCTGATTTTTGGGTGGGTTCAAAAACGAGTGCAGGAATTCCTAGCATGCAAGGCGCATTTGAAGCAGTATTTGGACAAGGGATGTGGATTATATTAGGAAGTTTAGTCGCGTTTTTAGTAAGTCAGTTTGTGGATGTTTATGTGTTTCATAAAATCAAAAAAGTAACAGGAGATAAAATGATATGGTTAAGAGCTACCGGTTCTACTGTAGTGTCTCAATTGGTAGATAGTTTTGTCGTACTTTTTATTGCTTTCAAAATTGGTAATGGTTGGAGTTGGAGTACTGTATTAGGAGTATGTGTTGTAAACTATATGTATAAATTTACCATGGCAATTATATTGACGCCTGTGATTCAATGGGTAGAAAAAAGAATTGAAATTTACGTAGGCCATGAGACTGCTCAAAAAATGAAGCGCTCTGCTATGGGAATTGAAAATGAGATTTAACCTATGCTGGTTTAACTAAGTAGGGTCTATTAAAATAAAATAAAATAAAATAAAATAAAGTAAAGTAAAGTAAAGTAAAGTAAAGTAAGATTTTCTAGAGAGTGGGGGATTGTTTCAATATTTGAACCGCCACTTTATCTATAGGCAAGCTCATACTGTCTTCGGTTAAATTATCCCAATGAATCCATCTAAAAGATTCTGCTGCTCCTGTATTATCTGCAGTTTGCTCCGGTAAAAAATCAAAAGCCTTTTCGCTGGTTTTAAGTCCGGTCAAGTCTTTACAATATACCCTGTAGTAAATGGAAATGATTTGATCTTTATGATTGAATGCAGAGATTTGAAAAAAATCGGTGGTATATAAATGTTCTCCCACGATGACTTCTAACCCTGTTTCTTCTTTAAATTCTCTAGCCAAACAATCTCGAGTGCCTTCTCCCATTTCTAAACCGCCACCAGGTAATTTTGTAAAATAATGACCTCTAATAAATTCATCACTTACTAATAAACGTTCTTGATTGTCTAATAAAATTCCGTATACTCTTACATTAAATAAAGCCATAAAAAGACAGTAGTTTAAATTTCAATACTTCCGTTAAAAACAAATGTGCCAGGCCCCATTAACCAAATGTCATTGACTTCATTGTCCCCTTTGTTATTAAACTTTACGGCTAATTTTCCACCTAAGGTTTCAATTTGAATAGTTTGTTCACCTAATTTTTCTAGGCCTGTGATAATGGCTGCGGCAGTCACTCCTGTGCCACAACTAAGTGTTTCGTTTTCTACGCCGCGTTCATACGTGCGCACTAATATTTTATCTTCCTCTTTTGCTACAAAGTTCACATTCACGCCTTCTTGCTTAAATCTTTCATTATATCTTATCGATTGTCCTAATCCTATTACATCCACTTGGTTAATATGATCGACCATTTCAATATAATGAGGAGAGCCGGTATCTAAAACATAAAAAGTAACGTCACCGTCAATATTTTTTTCAATGGTATGTACGTCAATCATTTTTAAATGCACCCAACCATTTTCATGTATAATAGATTCATGTGTTCCGTCAATCGCATTGAAAAGGTAATTTGATTTTTGAATACCATTGTCAAATGCAAATTGCGTCAAACATCTTCCCCCATTGCCACACATGGAACCTTCCTTGCCATTTGCATTAAAATAAGTCATTGAAAAATCTAAACCATTTTGAAGTCCTAATAACATTAATCCATCTGCACCAATTCCATTTTTTCGATCACACAAAAATGCAATTTGAGTAGTAGAAAGGTGGATGTCACCTTTGCGATTATCAATGATAATAAAATCGTTTCCTGTCCCTTGATATTTTGAAAAATGTAATGTCATAAATATTATTACAAATAAATTAAATGCTTGCTAAAATACCTAATGATTTTTCAATCATGTGATCCACGGCTTTACCCATGTCCTTGCTGTATTCTTTTTTCACTCTATTCGCTACAATCACATTAATACTTAAACATTGATGCCCTAATAAATTACACAAACCATAAATCGCACTCGTCTCCATTTCAAAATTGGCGATATGATGTTTGCCAAATCTAAAACTAGACATTTGATCCACTAAATTAGGCATCGCTAAAGGGAGCCTTAAAATCCTACCTTGAGGGCCATAAAAACCAGGACAAGTCACCGTAATGCCATGACTATATCCTTCGGTAAAATGTTTCATCAAGCCCATACTTGCAGAAGCTAAATAAGGAAATACTTTATGTGTACTAATTTTAGTATGCGCTTCAAATGCCGCTAAAATTTGTTTTTCTTCCTCATTATTTTCAAGACTATAAAAGTGCAATAAATTATCTATTCCTAAACCATGGGTACCTGCTACTAATTGATCTACACCTACTTCACCTTGTAAGGAGCCGCAAGTCCCCATTCTTACTATGGAAACCGATTTTTTAATAGGGTTGATGGTTCGAGTATTAAAATCAATATTCACTAAAGCGTCAATCTCATTTAAAGCGATATCAATATTATCAGGACCAATACCAGTGCTTAATACAGAAATTCTTTTTTGACCTACATAGCCGGTATGCGTAATAAATTCTCGATGAGAACAAACATGCTCCACGCGGTCAAAATATTTACTTACTTCAGCTACTCGATCCGGGTCACCGACCGTAATAATGGTATCCGCCAATTCCTCCGGACGAACATTTAGGTGGTAAATCGCCCCGCGCTCATTAATTATCATTTCGGATGCACCTATTGTCTGCATAATTGAGTTTTAGATTACAAATGTCGTTTAAATCGGAATAGTGTTAAAATTCTTTTATAATTAACTTGTTTGCGTTATTTTCGCGTCCTAGAAAAAGGTCCTGTGGCCGAGTGGCTAGGCAGAGCTCTGCAAAAGCTTCCACAGCGGTTCGAATCCGCTCGGGACCTCGATACAAACCCTCCCCAATTTATGGGGGAGGGTTTTTTGCTTTGAGGCTGTGTCGAAAGCTTGCTTTCGTAAGCAGACGAAAAGCAAAAAACACAACATTATTGAGAAGCAATAATGTTGGAAGGGTTTGGGTAAGACGAGATGCCTTCCGTATGTTCTCTAAATAATTCCTTTACTTTGCATTGAATTCTAACTCATGAAACATTCTCAAACGATAGGTATTATTTTATGTGGTTTATTAATATTTACCACTACACAACCATTGGTGATCATTGAAAGCCAGCATTGGATCATCACTGGATGGAAAACAGGAGGAAGTAATTTTGGACAACCAGGAAAATTTTTATCTTTTTTCTCCGTGCTAGCCATCTTATTTTTTAGTTTGCCTTATTTATGGGCAAAAAGATTCAACATGGTATTTGCTACTTTTTTGTTATCGTGGTCAATTCGTAATTTTTTAATTTTATCTACCTGCCAAATGGGGGAGTGTCCGCAAAAACAATGGGCATTGTATGCTTGCATTATTTTAAGCGCAGGAATATTGATCATGACTTTTTTACCTAAGTTGAAAATCAAACCCAACAATTAAAAACCGAAGTCGATTATTTTATTGACTTAATCTATTTAATGCAGTTGCGATAATTTGAACAGCTTCTAAGATTTGCTCTTGATTAATAATAAGTGGAGGAGCAAATCTTATTTTATCTCCATGTGTAGGTTTTGCTAACAAACCTAAATCACGTAAATGCAAACAAAGTTCCCATGATACTTCAGCGTCTGGATGATTGATAACAATAGCGTTTAACAATCCTTTGCCTCTTACTAATTTTATGAGAGGGGAATTTAATTTTTCTATTTCGGATCTTAATAATGCACCCATTTTTTCAGCATTGTCTGCCATATTTTCGGAACGTAAAACTTCTAATGAAGTCATAGCCACGGCACATGCTAATGGATTGCCTCCGTAGGTAGATCCATGTTCGCCTGGTTTAATTTGTAACATGATTTCATCATCCGCTAAAACAGCAGAGATGGGTAAAGTCCCACCACTTAACGCTTTTCCTAATATTAAAATATCGGGACGCACTTGTTCATGATCACAGGCAAGCATTTTTCCTGTTCTTGCTAAACCTGTTTGAATTTCATCTGCAATAAATAATACATTGTATTGTTTACATAAGTCACTTATTCCTCTTAAATATCCTTCATCAGGTATTACCACTCCAGCTTCACCTTGTATAGGCTCTACCATAAATGCAGCCACTATTTCGTCTTGAAATGCTTTTTCTAATGCGACTAAATCATTGTAAGGAACCAAGCCAAAGCCAGGCATATAAGGACCAAAGCCATGATAACTACTTGGATCAGTTGAAGATGAAATAGCGGCTAAAGTTCTTCCCCAAAAATTGCCTTCTGCAAAAAGAATTTTTGCTTTATTTTCTGGAATCCCTTTCACATTGTATCCCCATCTTCTAGCTAATTTAATGGCAGTTTCTCCACCTTCCACTCCGGTGTTCATGGGTAGTACTTTATCATAGCCAAAATATTCAGTGATGTATTTTTCGTATTGACCTAATAAATTATTGTGAAATGCTCTGGAAGTTAAAGTTAGTTTTCCTGCTTGCTCTTGTAATGTTTTTATGATAGCTGGATGACAATGACCTTGATTGACTGCGGAATAGCCACTTAGAAAGTCAAAATATCTTTTACCATCTATATCATATAAAAAAACGCCTTCGCCTTTTTCTAAAACGACAGGAATGGGGTGATAATTATGAGCACCGTAATGATCTTCCAATGCTAAGTATTTTTCGGCAGCTGCGCTCACTGCTTCTAATGAAGAAAGGGTATGTGGAGTAGACATAAAATGAAATTGAAGAAATATATAAAAGCGATTTTTTAAAAAAATATAACAGAGAAAATGAAACAAACAATATATCAAATAATGAGAAGGAATTGCTTCCTAAGACACTAAATGATATGTAATGATAGTAACCCCAAGGGATGATTAAGGAGGTCTAAATTAGCAGATAAGAATCGAAGCTTGTTCATACTTGCAATTTAGGATTTTTTTACATGATTATCCCATATTTTGGTGGTACATTCGCAAAAACAATTATCCTTGAAGCCAAGCGTCTCCATTGTTATTTTAAATTATAACGGCGTTAAATATCTGCAGGAATTTTTGCCTTCAGTATTAGCTACGGTATATGACAATTTTGAAGTGATTGTTGCGGATAATGGTTCATCTGATCATTCCATTCCCATTTTAGCCTCCCATTTCCCTTCTGTAAAAGTAATTACATCACCCAGCAATGAAGGTTTTGCTGGCGGGTATAATTGGGCATTGAAACAAATATGTTCTGATTATTATGTATTATTGAATTCGGATGTGGCAGTGGATCCTCATTGGTTATCGCCCATGGTGGATTTATTAGAATCGAATTCATCCATTGGAGCATGTCAACCTAAAATTTTATCTCAAAAACAACCTAACTATTTTGAATATGCAGGTGCTGCAGGAGGATGGATAGATGCTTTAGGCTATCCTTTTTCTCGAGGTCGTGTGTTTGATATTTGTGAAACAGATCAACATCAATATGACGATGCCTCTCCCATTTTTTGGGCTACAGGAGCATGTATGATGATAAGAGCTTCTATCTTCCATGCTTTAAAAGGGTTTGATGCTAGTTTTTTTGCTCATCAGGAAGAAATAGATTTATGTTGGAGAATGCAATTGGCAGGGCATCAATTGTATGCTTGCCCCTCTGCCAAAGTATTTCATGTGGGTGCAGGTACCTTACCAAGAGGTGGTCGTAAAGTATTCTTGAATTTCAGGAATAACTTAATCATGATGGCAAAGAATCTAACCTTTGCGGAGTTGATTTGGAAAATGCCTGTTCGATTTATGTTAGATGCCATATCGGCCTATAAAGGTCTTTTGTCGGGGGATAGTTCCTTTTTTATGGCTATTGCAAAGGCCCATTTTGCATTTTTTGGATATGTGATGACAGGGAAAGTGAAACGAACTGCTTCTAGACAATCAATGAAACAGTTGCAAGGGGTTTATGATGGCTCCGTGGTTTGGCAATACTTTGTAAAAAACAAGCAACAATTCGATAAAATTGTATCAAAAGGGGCTAATAATTAAGAACTTGTTGTTATTTTTGCGTCCGTAATTAATCCATATGTCACAAGATTTACATCAAACATCAGCAGAAAAAGATATTGCTTCTAATTGGGTAACCTCTTCTAGATTCATTTTTTATGTATCTATTTTCGCAATATTAGCTTTAGTCTTAGGAAACTGCGCAAAGTTATATACAAGCAGATTTCAGAAACCTAGCCCAGAAGTCAATACTAGCTCTCAGTACAAGCCTGAATATAAGTAGAAAAAAAATTTGTTTTAGAGCGCTGAATCCTTATTTTTGCACTCCTAAAAATAGTTCTTATACAGGCGAAAGTAGCTCATTTGGTAGAGCACGACCTTGCCAAGGTCGGGGTGGCCGGTTCGAGCCCGGTCTTTCGCTCCAAAAACCTTCCTGTGAACTCAGGATGGTTTTTTTTAAGTCTGACATCAGACGCCTTGGTGGTGGAACTGGTAGACACGCAGGACTTAGAAGTTGTTCTTTGGATGAACAAAATTTGAGTGCACTTCGAGAAATTGAAGATGTAGAACTCCGTAAATTCGGCGAACCCTTTAAAATGGGAATACCGAGCGAAGCCCGAAAGGGAACGTGTAGAGACTAGACACGGAGCACCTAAATCGAAAGATATGGTGAAGGCATAGTCCAGACTACAAACCAGTAGGGTGGTGAAAACCATAGTAGTAAGAAAATCCTGTGGGCCGCAACGCCCGTGCGGGTTCGATTCCCGCCTGAGGCACAATCCCTTCTTCGATTTATCGGGGAAGGGATTTTTTTTTGTCTTAACTTTCTTAAATGAAATTAAAAATAACCAAAGAAAAAATTTTGGAAGCAAGTCAAAACAGTGGCTCTATGGCTAAAGCCGCTTCTTCTTTAAATATTCATTTCAATACTTTCAAAAGACTTGCAATATTGTATAAATGTTATTCCCCCAATCAAGGATTGAGAGGGGGGAATAAAATAACACCCTCGAAAATTAATTTACAAGAAATTTTACATGGGCTACATCCTCACTTTCAAACGTATAAATTAAAAAATAGAATTTTAAAGGAGGGGTTAATGGACAATTCTTGTACTATTTGTGGGATTGAAGATTGGAATCACAAACCTTTGAAATTAGAACTAGATCATATTGATGGCGTAAGGACAAATCATGAACTTTCAAATTTAAGACTACTTTGTCCAAATTGTCATTCTCAAACTGATACTTATAGGTCTAAGAAAAGGGTATAGATTTTGTAAAATGAGAGGGGATTTTTTTTATTATCTTGTGTCTCAATAAAATGATATCATGGATCAACCAGGTGTTTCAAAAAGCTTTTTGGATTTAGTGGAAATCATGGATACACTCCGTGAAAAATGTCCGTGGGATAAAAAACAAACTATTCATAGTTTGCGCAGTAATACCATTGAGGAGTTATATGAATTAGTAGATGCAATCATTGAGGAAGATTGGCAGGGTATTAAAGAGGAATTGGGTGATTTGTTATTGCACGTATTGTTTTATGCAAAAATTGGAACAGAGCAAGGTGAATTTACTTTACAAGATGCTATCGAAGGGATTTCAAAAAAATTAATACATCGTCATCCTCATATTTATGGAGACGTAAAAGCAGACGACGAAGAAACAGTCAAAAAGAACTGGGAACAATTAAAATTGCAAGAGGGTAAGAAATCCTTGTTAGAAGGTGTTCCTAATAGCTTGCCTGCGATGGTGAAAGCTTTTCGTATTCAGCAAAAAGTAAAACAAGTGGGATTTGAATGGGAAAATAAAGAGCAGGTTTGGGAGAAAGTAGAAGAAGAAATAGGAGAGTTGAATGTAGAGATTAAGGCAGGTAATCAAGAAAAAATGGAACAAGAATTTGGAGATGTTTTATTTAGTATGATTAATTACGCTCGATTTTTAAATATTGATCCGGAAACCGCTTTAGAAAAAACGAATAAAAAATTCAAGCAACGTTTTCAAGCGATGGAATCCTATGCAAATGATCATGGGTTAGATTTATCTAAAATGACACTCGCCGAAAAAGATGATTTGTGGAAACAAATGAAAACTGCAGAATAAAAAAAGCGTCCCGCAATAAAAATTTACGGGACGCTTTTTTTAAAAATTTCTTACTTCTTAATTATTCAAGTTCAACATAAAAGCATAATTACCATAGTATCCGGGGTAAATGCCTGACAATTTAATATTGGAACTTGTCGCTTTTTTCAAAGCTTCATAAAACTCTTCTATATTCTTTACGGGTTGGTCATTTAATTGAGTGATCACAAACCCTTTCTCCACCCGGCTTTTACTCAAAATGCCGTTGCCTAATTCTTTTACTAGCACTCCGCCTTCGATGTCATTTTTTTGAGCAGTTGCTTTATCTATATTCACCAAAGTACCTCCTAATTTTTCGGCGGCTTTACTGCTGCTCGCTAAATCGGAACTCATACTGCCCACTTTTGCTTTTAAGACAGCGTTTAATGTGATGTCTTTTCCATCACGTTTCACCGTAACATTAATTTTATCGGTGGGTTTGTATTTGGCAATTTGTTCTTGTAATTCAGGAGATGATTTAATCGTTATGCCATTTAACTTTGTAAGGATATCACCCTTTTTAAGTCCTGCTTCTTTAGCAGCACCACCTTCCAATACATCAGTCACTAACACCCCTTGTATCTCACTAAACTTCACTTTATATTCTTCGTCAATTTTTTTAATTTCAGCTTCAGGTAAATTATCTTTTGGATAACTAATCCCTAAATATGCACGTTGAACTGTTCCAAACTTAACAATATCAGTCACTACTTTTTTTACAATGTTCACAGGGATGGCATAAGAATAGCCAGCATAAGATCCAGTAGGAGAGGCAATCGCAGAATTAATTCCAATCAATTCGCCAGTTGTGTTAACTAAAGCGCCACCACTATTCCCTTGATTCACGGCAGCATCAGTTTGTAAAAAGGATTCAATAGGTTTATCACTTTGTCTTGAATTAATATTGATAGATCTATTTTTAGCACTAATAATTCCTGCTGTTATAGTAACATCTAAACTTAGGGGATAACCAATTGCTAAAACCCATTGTCCTAATTTTACTTCATCACTATTTCCGTACACTAAGTAAGGTAAATTGCTTGCCTCAATTTTAATCACCGCTAAATCACTGCTCGCATCTACTCCAATGACTTTCGCTTTATAAGATTTATTATTTGTCAAAGTGACATTAATTTCATCTGCTTCATTGACTACATGGTTATTGGTTACAATGTATCCATCTCCTGTAATTAATACCCCACTTCCGCTCGCTCTTTGTTCAGGCTGTACCCTGGGTCCACCAAAAAAGTCGCCAAAGGAATCGTCATCTCCAAAGAAATCAAAAAACGGGTTTCTTTGTTTAGGTTGATTGCCCGTTACTTTTTTAGCATTGGTAATCGTTTTGATATGCACGACCGCAGGTGCTGCAGAATTAGCGGCAGGAGTAAAGTCTACTGTAGTACCTGGTGCATTACCGGAAAATAAACTTGCGTAGTTAGCAGGAAGGTGGTTGTCATTGTCAAAAGATCCACCTGTTTTTGCCCATCTAGAATAGCCCCAAATACTCACTAAAGTGGTGAAAGCACTAATTCCCACAATGGCTAATACATTTTTGAAATTCAGGTTCATATATTTATAATTTTAAACGTTATAATTCATAATTTATCAAATTTTATACCATTCCACCATACAAATTAACGAAGCTGAAATAATGTCACAAAATTCAACATAGAGGTTTAACAAAATATTTACGAAATCATTCGTTTGCCAAATCTACTTCAAGTTACTTAAAAAAGCAAGGGTATCAACACCATCAGCATATTGGCTCAAATTAGGCTGTTGAAGACTGCCAAAAGAAAGCCCCCCTTTCCCAACCATACATTGTATTTCTTCCCCATTCAAAGCAGGTAATTCTTCTTTGTAAAACTGGTAATGAACTTGTGAAATTGCCGCAAAGGGGGATGCGTTTTCACTTAATAAAATACCCCCCGAATCCATGTAAAATTGGCGGTTCATCATTAATAATGCCAGTTGGTAATCATAATTATGCTTGTATTTATGTTCCTCTAATAAATAATTATATTTTTTTAGGGCGTTCAATAAAGGGATAAAATTATAGCCTTCAGGAACCCATATTTGGGTCACATTTCGGCAACCTCTTCCAAAATATAACATGATATCCTCGGTGAGTAATTCTAAATCAGTGGAAGATTCTTGGCCATCTAAAATAGCGATGGAGGTTTTATTAGATCTTATAATATGAGGAAATTTGCCAAAATATTGTTCAAAATAGCGACTGGTATTATTACTGCCAGTGGCTATATAAGCGTCACAATTTTTCAATTGATCTTGTACGATGATAGTTTGTTCAAATTCGGGATCAATGCTTATTAATCTTTTAATAACATATTCCATAAGCACTGTGTCCTTGCTGGAAAGCTTTACTACAGCGGTATGTCCTGCTATGAGGGTACTTAATAAATCGTGAAATCCAACTAAAGGAATATTTCCTGCCATCACAATACCTACTTTGATCCCAGTGCCATCGTTTCCAATTTGCGGATAAAGCGATGTCCATTGTGTCAAAGCTTCTTTGTTTAAAAATTGTCGGGCAATTTGAGAAATAGACTCCTCAATGAAACTGGGTAAAAACCATGAATTTTGTTCATAAGCCCTTGTTTTAGCTTCGGCTAATTCATCGTTTTTTAGATCCAATAAATGGGACCCTAATAAAAAAAAACTGTTTATTCTTGTTTGTAAGTTCATGCTTGTGTTGTATCTTTATCGGGACAAAAGTACATCACTAATTTTTAAATAATTTTTATGGCGATTAAAATAACCGATGAATGTATTAACTGCGGCGCTTGCGAACCTGAATGTCCTAATAACGCGATTTATGAAGGAGGGGTAGAATGGGCGATTGCTGATGGTACCACAGTAAAAGGAGCTTTCACTTTAATGGATGGTAGTTCTGTAGACGCAGGTGCTCGTATTGCACCAATTGCTGCTGATACTTACTATATCACTGCTAACAAATGTACAGAGTGTCAAGGTTTTCATGAGGAGCCACAATGTGCTTCAGTTTGTCCTGTAGACTGTTGCGTTCATGACGACGTATACAACGAAACGGTAGAAGAGTTATTAGCTAAAAAAGATAAATTACACGCGTAATAAATCATATTGTTAAAAAGGGGATTTATTCCCCTTTTTTTATGCCTTGTATTTTGTATGTTTGATGTAGAAAAACATACAGTTCAAGGCATTTTAGTTTAAAATATTGTAGATGAAAAAAAAGGTAGCATTAGTAACAGGAGGATTAAGTTCAGAAGCTCAAATTAGCTATAAGAGTGCGAAGAATGTTTTTGCCGCCGTGGACAAAAATAATTATGATGTTTATATGATTGACATCCATCCAACAGGATGGTGGTATGAAAATAGCGCAGGAGAAGAAGTGGCAGTAGATAAAGCCGATTTTAGTATTATGGAGAATGGCCAAAAAATAAATTTCGATGTTGCTTTAATGGTCATTCATGGAACTCCAGGGGAAGATGGTAAAATGCAAGGTTATTTTGACTTAATAGGCTTGCCTTATACCAGTTGTGATACCTCCACCTCTGCGTTAACTTTTAATAAACGTTTTACGGTGGCTGTCGCTGGATTTGGCGGTGTGGGAGTGGCGAAGTCTTTGCATTTATTTGCGGATTCTCCATTAAGTCCTAGTGAAATATTACAACAATTGCAATTGCCCGTTTTTGTCAAACCTAATAATGGAGGAAGTAGCTTGGGAATTAGCAAAGTAAATACGCAGGAAGAATTAGCACCTGCTTTAGAAAAAGCATTTAAAGAAGATACACAAGTATTGGTAGAAGAATTCATTAGTGGAAGAGAGTTTACTATTGGAGTTTTTAAATCCAAAGGGGCCACCACTGTTTTACCTATTACTGAAATTATAACAGAGAATGAGTTTTTTGATTTTGAAGCAAAGTATTTGGGAAAAAGTAAAGAAATAACTCCTGCAATTATTACAGAAAAAATGCAACATGACTTAAGTGCGGCTGCTCAAAAAGTATATGCCATTTTAAATTGCAGAGGAGTCGTTCGAATTGATTTTATTTATGATGAAGCGCAAGCGAAACCATTTATGTTAGAAGTGAATACAGTGCCAGGGCAAAGTGATGCGAGTGTGATTCCTCAACAAGTAAGATCTTTAGGATGGTCTTTGACCGATTTTTATGGTCAAATTATTGAAGATGCCTTATCCAAATAAATTTTAAAAAGGAAACATTGGAAGCAATTGATAAATTATTAAAAAAACCACTTTGGTACAACATACTTGTTGGAATAGGTGCAATAATGGTATTGCTTATCCTTTTCTTTTTTTCATTAGGATGGATTACAGGATATGGTAAGACTGAAAAAGTGCCATCAGTGGTGGGTCTGGATGTGGCTGCTGCGCAAAAAAATTTAAAAGCTTTTGGATTTGATGTGGTGTTGCAAGATTCTATCTATGTAGATACGCTTGCACGAAATGCTGTATTAAGACAAATACCCGAAGCAGAAGAGGTAGTTAAAAAAGGTAGAATCGTTTATTTAACGATCAATAGAATCATAGCGCCTCAGGTAGATATGCCCAACTTAATTGGGTTTTCTTTAAAAAGTGCTGAGACCTATTTAAAAGTATTAGGATTAAGATTGGGTACTATTAGTTTAGTGGCAGATCGTAATAAGAATGTGATTATTGATCAGTTAGTCAATGGGCAACCCATAGCACCAGGAACTAAAATTTCTTCCGGTACTTTAATTCAATTTAAAGTAGGAGATGGGGGGTCTGTTGTAGGCTTTGAAGTTCCGGACTTAATTGGTTTAACAGTTGGAATGGCAAAAGCAAATTTAGCTGCACTAGGTTTGCAAATTGGGAATATCACATCTAGCACTGCCATTCAGGATACCTCTAATGCATTTATCATTATGCAAAATCCACGATTGTATTCTGATCAATTGGATTCCTTGGGAATGCCCATTAAAAATATCACCACACAAGGGGGTTCTATTGATATTGTGATTGATAAGCTAGCTCCTATTATAAAACACGATTCCATTAAATAGCAAGCCAATTTTAATCGTATAAAAAGTATTTTATGAAAACCATTACAGTCGAAGACTTAAAAGCAAAACTAGATGCAGGAGAGCAGATTAATTTATTAGATGTTCGTGAACCACATGAACACGCAGCCTTTAATATTGGAGGTCAATTATTCCCACTAGGATTAGTGCAAAGTTTACAACTAGATGAAATTGAACATCTTAAAAATGAAGAAGTTTTCGTTTATTGCAGAAGTGGTAACAGAAGTGGCCAAGCTTGTTTAATGTTAGAGCCCTATGGCTTTACAAACATTACAAATGTAGTAGGCGGTATGTTAGCTTGGCAAGAAAAATTCCCTGGATAAAAAATATGAATTAAATAAGTTTTATATTGGGGAATAAAATATCTAAAAAATATCCCAACATGAAACTTTTTAAAAACACTAGCATTCTAGCAGTAGTAGCTACTGCCGCAGTTTTATTGGTCACTTCTTGTACCTTTAATAATACAGGATCCAACAATGCTTCCAATTCTTATCATGACACAGCGCATCAGACTGATTTATTGTCTGGCGGTGTTCAGTTAATCCCTGTTAAAACTCCTAAAGGAACTTTTAATGTATGGACTAAAAGAGTAGGCAATAACCCTACTATGAAAGTGTTGTTATTGCATGGCGGTCCTGGTGCAACACATGAATATTTTGAATGTTTTGATTCTTATTTCCCAAATGCAAACATTGAATATTTTTACTATGATCAAATGGGTTCTGCTTATTCAGAAAATCCTAACGATTCAAGTTTATGGAATATTGATCAGTTTGTAGAAGAGGTGGAAACAGTGCGTCAAGCATTGCATTTAGATTCGAGCAATTTTTATTTATTAGGACATTCTTGGGGCGGTATATTAGCCACAGAGTATGCCTTAAAATATCAACAAAATTTAAAGGGGTTGATTATTTCTAACATGGTTCCTTCTATCCCTGATTATGTAAAGTATGCGAATGAAGTTTTAGGGCCCAAATTACCGCCCGCTGTTTTAGCAAAAATTCGTAGCTATGAAGCAAAAGGCGACTATACCAATCCTGAATATTTAGGGGTCATTCAAGAGCATTATTATCCAGAGCATATTTTAAGAATGCCTCCTGCCACTTGGCCAGATCCAGTGAAAAGAGCTTTTGCAAAAATGAATTATCCTTTATACTTAAAAATGCAAGGTCCTTCTGAATTTGGTGTAGTTGGAGATGCAGTCTTAAAAAACTGGGATCGTAAAGCAGATTTAGCAAAAATTAAAGTCCCTACATTAAGTATTGGGGGAGAGTTTGATACTATGGATCCCAAAGCGATGGAAGCTTTATCTAAAGCGGTACAACATGGTCAATATTTATATTGTCCTAAAGGATCACATATGTCTATGTATGATGATCAGTTGACTTATTTTACAGGGTTGATTAAGTTTATCAAGGAAGTGGATGCTAAAAAATAAATGTTCTAATCTTATTTAGTAGTCAATACTATTCTCGCTATTATGTAGTTTGGAAATATGAATCGATCTACTTGTAAGAAATAAAAAAGGGGCCCGAATTTCGGGCCCCCTTTTTTATTTGGGGGAAGCATATAAAATAATCCAATTCATTTGCTAGTAGCATTAAATTTATTTTAAATCAATTTTTAAACTCAACCAATAGTTGCGACCTGCCATTGGGAAGTAGTTATTGGAAGTGGTAACGGAACCTCCATATACATAACTATAGGTATATCCATTGGGTTCGTATAAGTGATCAAAAATATTGAGTGCATGAATTTGCAATAAAGCATTCCACTTAGGTCTTTGAAGACATTTCCACTGTGCTGAAATGTCTTGTGTCCAATAAGCCTTCAATATTCTGTTTTCGTTTTGTGTGTTGTCTAAATATTGTTTGGAAACATATTTAGTGGTAAAATTAAATCTCCATGTATTGTTAGGCGTATAGCTAAATACATGCGCTCCTGTTAATGCAGGGGATAAGGTAATATCGGTATTCTTATGTTGAATTGCTTTTTGACCACCCTTATCATAATCATCAATGTATTCAGTGAAATTTTCGATTTTATTTTGACTATATGTAATGTTGCCACTACTTGTAATTTGGCTATTTATTTTATGGGAAGCTTCAATTTCTATTCCTATTCGGTTGCTTTTAGGCACATTGGTTCGGGTATAAGCACCTATATCATTTATTTTACCAGTAAGAACCAATTGGTCTTTATAGTTCATTACATAAATATTCGCCCCATATTCAAATAACTGATCCTTTTTTGTGAATCCAGTTTCCCAATCATATAAAATTTCTTGCTTAGGTTGTTGAGTGATGCCTGCTTCAAAATCATCTCTATTAGGTTCTTTATGGGCAATGGCAAAACTTGTGTAGTAAATGGTTTTTCCTTTGGTATAAGTGATTCCTGCTTTTGGGTTGATGAAATCAAATTTTCTTTGAATGTTTAAATTGGGAGTGTGATCAAAACCAAACATATTGTGATTTACATTTCGATATTGAACATCTAAAAAACTATTCCAATCGCTATTGATTTGATATTGCCATTTTGCATACATGTTAGCTTCTTTTTTAACAGCATTATTGTCGTAATAAACCATAGCATACGTTATGGGAATTAAATTAGGGTAAGGTAGTTGCCCAAAATGATTGCCATCATAGGTGTTCCAGCCTCCGCCAATCGTTAATTGATGCACACCTTTTTCATACAACCAAGAAATGATTTGTCCATAAAAATGATTGTCCAACCATCTTTGTCTAATTAAATTAGGGTTGATGCTATTCCATGCTGGGTTAGATGGCAAATTGTATTCGCTCACATTTACACTCGCTTTATATTCTTCATAATAACCTTTGCCTCTTGTTAAGAAAAAGGCAGTATTAAAACTCCAATAAGGACTCCATTTTTTATTATAAAATAATTGATAATGTGTTTGAGTGTAATTATCGGTTTGATTATCATAAGGGTCGCCTGCTTTTTCAGTCCCAGCAGGATTGAATGTTCTTTGTGTAGCTAACAATTCCTCGGGTACCCCATACCAAGCCTGATAAGTTTTTTCTTTACCTGAAAACACATTCAGTCTTAAGGAAGATTGATCTCCCCAGTATGTACTGCTCACGTAAAATGATTTCAAATCACTTTTTGCTCTATCTATATATCCGTCACTTTTAATATTGCTTAATCTTGCATCAATAGTGATTTTGTCTTTCAATAAACCAGTTCCAAATTGCAATGTATTTTTTAAAGTATGAAAGGAACCTATTGAATTTTGAAAAGATAAATAAGCTTGTGGTTTATAATCATTGGTGGCCAAATTAAGAGTGGCCCCAAATGCACTAGCACCATTAGATGAAGTACCTACACCTCTTTGAATTTGAATACTATTTACACTTGAACTGAAATCAGGTAAATCCACAAAATAAGTACCCATACTTTCAGCATCATTATAGGGGATACCATTTAAAGTCACATTAATACGTGTGGCATCAGTGCCGCGAATTCTAATTCCAGTATAACCCACACCCATGCCGGCGTCAGAATGAACAACCACCGAAGGTGTATTTTGAATCATAAAAGGAAGATCCTGTCCCACATTAACTTGTGCAATTTGCGCTGCGCTAACATTGCTCTTTGCAAAGGGTTGATTGTTGCTTGCTCGAATGGATCTGACCTCTAATGGAGGCAAATTTCGAATACTGTCGGTAAAACGATGAAGACTGTCCTTAGTGGTTTTTAAACCATTGAAAGAGTTTATTTGAGTTTTACTTTGTGCGTGCAAGGATAAACTTGCGGTGCATAAAAGTGCAGTGAATGTTCCCAATAACTTAGTCATAACTAAATTTTAATTTTTAAATTAAATAATGGGAACAGGGGAAAAAGCTATGAGAAGTGCGCAAGATGCGATGACCTTCCCTTCGCAGGCATTACCCTGTTCAGGTTCAACGGGTTTTTTCTCAGCTTTTTACAGCACCCCGAGGACAGGACAAAAGTAATATGCATTTTTCATAGTAGCAAGTGTAACTTTAAGCTAGCATTTACGTTTAAAGAAATAAATAAACTTTTATGAAAAAGATATTAGGCTTTGTTTTATTACTTATTGTATTCATAGTTAATACCACTTCGTTAAAGGCTCAAACCAATAGCGTTATTTATGATGATCATGTTCAGGTGCGAAATGTGCCAAGTTTCACGTCTATTAAAGTATCGAGTGCTATCGATTTATATCTTTCGCAATCCAATGAAACTAAAGTTGCCGTGAGTGCGTCTAATGATGAAATACGAGATCATATTATAACAGAAGTACAAGGCGGTACTTTGATGATTAAATTAGGCGAAAATGGTTCTTGGTTTGATTGGAAAAAATGGGGTAATTATAAAACCAAAGCGTATGTGAGTGTAAAGGATTTATATTCCATCATTGCCAGTGGAGCTTCAGACATTCATTTAGTGAATACGCTGGAACAGCCTAAATTAAAATTGTCTTTAACAGGTGCTTCAGATGTGAAGGGGGAAATAAATGTGGGTGCGTTATTTCTAGAATGCACTGGTGCAAGTGATGTTGAATTAAAAGGAAGAGCAGAGGACGCCGTTATCAAAATGACAGGGGCTTCTGAGGCTAAATTATACAACCTACAATTAAAAGCAGCGGACATATCAGCTACAGGAGCTTGCCATATCAGAATAAGTGTTTCAGAGGTATTAAAAGTCTCCGCTACAGGAGCTAGTGATGTGGATTATAAGGGTAATCCTGTCACCAAAAATATATCTACTTCAGGGGCATCTAATGTTAGGAGGAGGGATTAGACGGATCTAGAAAAATACATTCCTCTCCTTAAACTTGGTCACGAAGACAGTGATACCCACGCGTACCAAGGGGATTTCAATTATGGCGGTGGTAACATAGAAGGTAAAGAATCTATATTCTATGTTCGTGCCATCAGGTCATTCTAATCCATTTAACTATTTAGTAAATTCTCAAACCACTCTTCAAAACGAGGGTGGTTTTTTCATAAAAGCATGTACAGCAACCGAGCCACAAAAAACAATACAAAAGACTACAAAAGCGTGCCAAAAGTGCATAAAAAAACTCCGATTTCGCTATGATTTCGGAGTTTTTATTGCTATTTACTAGCTAGTTTGTGATCAACAATCAAATCGACCATTAGATTCTAATTATTTGATAATCAATATATTTTTGGGTTTGATTTCAAGGATTTGAAATTTGCTATTTTACTTATTAGCTAAGATTTGAATAATTTACACATAAGCTTTTTTAATAGACATGTTACGAAAATATTAATTATTGTACTTGATGTCTAGTAAATTGATTTAATTACTAATTTGTATTATGCACATACATCCACCACACAAAGCAATCAATTCTTTTAAAGATCATTTTATTCATTTCTTAATGCTATTCATGGCAGTATTGCTTGGAGCATTGGCTGAAAATTTTAGGGAAAATTACATAGAAAAAAATAAAGAAAAAGAATATTTAACATCTCTAGTTTTTGATTTAAGTCAGGATACTGTAAGATTGAATATTTGTATTAACTCACGTATTGAAAAGAATGCAAATGCTTCAAAATTAATATCACTATTAAGTGAGTCTCAAATTAAAAATACAAAAGATATTTACTACTACACCAGGCTTATGACTAGAGTAGAAACTTTTGAAGGAGTTGATGGAACTTTAAATCAGTTGCAATATTCTGGTGGATTCAGAGTAATAGAAAGTCAAAAAATAATCAAAGGAATAAATGAATATTTGTATTTAAGAAAGAATGTTTACATATTTAATGAGATTGAACAAAATTTACTACTTCAATTAAGAAATTCAACTTCTAAAGTAGTAAAAGCTGAAATATTTAGTAGAATGTTAGACCCAGTTCAAAATAAAAGTTATAAATATTTTATTAAACCTCTTGATAAGAATGAGCTATTGTTTTCATACAGTCATCCGGATATAAACAATCTAATTTATTGGATATCGAGTGAAGATGGGAATATTGTTCTGAATATGAATCAAATGGAATTACTTAAAAATAAAGGTAAAGATTTAATAAATTTAATAAAATCCGAAATGAAGTAAAGTATGAAAAAAAATAGACCTATTTCTCATTTCATTTTAACTTTAATTTTTTTTATTCTATTAATTTCTGGAATTATTAGTACTTATAAAATATCCAGAACAGTCAAAGAGATGGCTACTGTCGCTTCTACTAACATGAGAAACACTATGGATCCAAAGGCTCCAGATCCAGGAAAAACTCAATCTGAAACTTTATCAATCCCAAAGAATGCAAAAAAAGTAATTATAGGTACATATTTGGAACGAGTTGAGGATTTAAATGTAAAAGAATCAAGTTGGAATTATGAATTTTATTTATGGTTTAAATGGAATCCAAATGAAGTTGATTTTTTAGGCAAGAAAGATCAAACTCATAAAAATGAGTTGCCATTTTCTATCATTAATGGTGATATTATAAAGTGTGATCTTGTAAATCAATTCAGTGATTCAAAAAATGGAGTTGAATATGTTCAATATTTTGTGAAAGCTAAAAATACTCAGTTTTTTGACGTTTCATTATATCCAATTGATAAACATGATTTAATCATACCTATTGAACATAAATGGCTAGATAGAAATCAATTATACTTTCAGCCAGATACTGTTGATTCAAAAGTAAGTTCAAGAGTAATGATAAATGGTTACGAAAAAAGTAGTAACATTAAAATTATTGAAAAATCTCATGCTTACAAATCAGCTCGAGGCAATCCTAAATTCTCTTCAGGCTACAAAGTAGATTTTTCTCAATATAGAATGGCTATAAGAATATTTAAGGGAGGCTTATCTGTAATTTTAAAATTATTCCTAATTCTTTACATAGCAGTTTTAGTTACATTCATTGCTCCTTTTTCCAGTGATCCAAGTAGGTATACAACTGGAGCATTATTTACAACTGCAGGCGCTAATTATATATTAGCTTCTAAATTGCCTGCAACAATTAATTACTCATTAGCAGAAATTATTAACACTTTTTGTGTTGTTATTATTATAATAATGATGGGGTTACTTGCTGTACTTCCTTCTGTTATTTTCAAAGATGGTTTAAAAGATAATTTCGAAAAAAGAATGAATAGATTGATAAATATAACCATGTTTTTTTTCTTTCTACTTATTAATTCTTTATTAATTTATACTGCGATTACTTATTCATAAAATCAAATAATATGGAAGAAAATGTGATATCTCTTAACTATGCAGAATTGTTTATTTCTCTTTGGATTATTTTATCTTTATTTGTTGGTTTAGTTGGCTATAAGAATAAGATTGGATTTTCTTTAGCTTTAGTATGGTCTATAGTTTTTTCACCAATAATAGGATTGTTGATAGTTTTAAGATACGATCAAGTAAAAAAAATTTTTAAAAAGGAAGGTTAAAACTAATATAGTTCATTAAAGTTCTTAAATAAAAAGTTTAACCGAGCCAAACAAAACAGTACAAAAGACTACAAAAGCGTGCCACAAGGGCATAAAAAAACTCCGATTTCGATTTGATTTCGGAGTTTTTATTGCTATTTACTAGCTAGTTTGTGATCCCGCTGGGACTCGAACCCAAGAACAAAAAATTCAACTATAGCTGTTCTTGATGAAAGCACTATAAAATCTAGTATTTCAACATTTTACAACATTGAATTTGCTATCGATTAATTAGCCGTGTTAAAAGTTGCGCTAACTAATACTTCAAATACCCCACATTTTCTCTTTCTGCGCTAGTTTCAATTTAATAGGTATAAACTTGGTCAAGAACTAATATTGGCCTATCTTTGCCGTCCAAACATCGCGAGGTAGAGCAGCGGTAGCTCGTCGGGCTCATAACGATTTTATTTAATATGTTTTTCTCTTTTAAAATATTGATAATGAACCACTTGAATTAAATTTTAGGTGGTTTTTTCGTTCTGCGCTAGGTTGGTGCGCTAACTTTTTTACCCGAAGATCTTTACATTTAGAGCAGCAATTTCAATAGCATCTATAATGGTAGGGTCAAGGTAGTGGTCTTTCAAAACTTGCATAGAAGAGTGTGAAGAAAGTTTGTTGGTTCTTTCCCCCATGGTTTGTTTAACCCAGGTTAAATATGTTTTGCGAAGGTGTTTCAATGTAAAGTTCTTTTCAATACCCGCACATCTACGATAGTGTGTAAACGCATCAGATAATTTTTCCTTTAAGGTATTATTGGTAAAAAGGTTTTCGGGGTCAATTAACTTATCATCGGTGTCTTTCTTTTGGTCATATCCCATTTCAATAAGTAAATCCATTAGGTCAACTCCAATAGGAGCGTATTTCATTTCAACATCCTCATCTTTAAACATCCTTTCAACTTTTAGGTTCCTGATAATAAATAATTTAGTCCCTTGGTCAGTTTCATAGACATCAGACCACCTCAAATTTAAAATTTCTTCTCGTCTGCCACCAATATGTAGGAATAATCTAAAAGCATGTTTTAGCCATGGGTAATATACATTATCCATCCTTCCTTTATGAGTGGTTTTATATTTCGGTGGTGCTGTATCTATTGCTGATAAGATTTTATCAAATTCTGTTTTACTTATTGTGATTGACATTCTTTTCGGTATGGGTTTTCTGATACAGTTTTTAAAATGGTTTTTCAGCAATAAATCTTCTACATCAATTAAAAAATTGAAAAAGGAGGTAAGGCTTGTGAAACTTTTATTAAATGCGTGATTGCCATATTTCTCCTCCATAAGAACAAAGAAATTTGCTACATCACCTTTGGATACATCACTAGGTTTGTAGGTATTGAGGTTGTGTTTGGGTTTTAAACTCTCACAGAATTGAACACAATACCCAATGGTTTCGGTTCTGTGTTTTCTACTTACTTTGTTTTTGAGGTGTTTATATTCACCATCTGCTTGGAGGTACAAGTCAAATTTAAGGATTGCTTCCGCTAGGGTATAATTGTTCCCTATTGATTGAACTTCTGATTTTTTCCTTAAACTTGGTTTTCTTTGAAGTTCCTTTTTAAATTCAATAGTTTGTTTTACTGCATCATCATAGTTTAATGCAGTCAACATCTTACTACTATGTTTACTTGTGATGGGGTTAATCACATTAGCACGATAACATTTACTATCCTCATGCTTGCACCCTGTATTGTTCTGTCTACATTTACGACACCAAATTTTAAGACCGTTGAAT
>Ga0194037_1000173_pt1 | contig 49017 bp, 41 predicted proteins | sample JunL306m_MetaG_FD_148653 | JGI IMG/M metagenome (GOLD analysis project Ga0194037, IMG submission 148653) | Anoxic zone freshwater microbial communities from boreal shield lake in IISD Experimental Lakes Area, Ontario, Canada - Jun2016-L304-6m | ecosystem: Environmental > Aquatic > Freshwater >... | reverse complement strand
CACCAGCTTATTGGGATCGGCTTTTACTATTTGAATGATTGAATCAACAACTGTTTCATTATTTTTTGGAACAATTCCGATTGAGTCGCCAGCTTCATAGATAAGGGAGTCGGCAGCTATTTCAATATGCCATGTTTCTTTGTTAGAACCTCTATCATTTAAATTGAGATGACTAAGAACCTTACCCTGATAAATTGTTTTACCAGCTGGTTTTTTAACTATAACTTCTGATTTATCTTTAACCTGTGATGAAGTTGCTAGCTTAACATTCAATCCATTTAATAAAAGATCAAACCAGGCATCGGCTTCTGCTTCGTAATCAACATCACATTTTAGAATAGAAGCTAATCTTTTACCTCCTAATTTTAAAAGTTGTTCATCAACATCTTCACCTGCTTTACAAAAGAGTGGATAAGAACTATCACCCAAAGCAAGAACGGCATATTCAAGATTGAGTAATTTAAATCCGTTTTGGTGTATGTGATCATAAAACTTTTGTGCAGCTACAGGTGGCTCCCCTTCACCTTGGGTACTAATCACAGTTACAAATAATTCTTCTTTTAACAAATCACTTAACCTGTATTGATCAAGGCTGATCAGCTTTGTTTGGATATGTTTCTTTTTAGCCTTAGTTGCAAAATTTGTTGCTAATTTTTTAGAATTTCCGGTTTCCGTACCATACACAATAGTCAACTTCTTCCCTGTTGGTATTGCATCATTATGATCAATAGTTTTATTTTTACTAGTATCATTTATAATGCCTGATAAGTATCCATTAATCCAAATCAACTCTTCCTTTGTAGAAGAATCAACCAAAGATTTTATAATTGCATGCTTTTCCTCTGTTAACATATCGCTTGTTTTGGCAACACATTTTGAACCAGGTCTTCTACTGGTTTAAAATAATATTCATCGCTTTTTTTATTATTAAACCAATTGAAAGATTCATGAAGTGCTACTACTTTCCCAACTATAACAAGGGAGGGAGAAATAAATGTTTTATCCTTCAATTCTTTTTCATATCCATCAAAACTACCAATCAGTACTTGTTGAAAGGGTGTTGTAGCTTGTGATATAACCGCTATTTTTTTATCATTTGAAATACCATATTCTTGCAATTTTTCAACAAGCTGGTCAAGGGTATTGGACGACATATAAAAAACAAGTGTATCTGGAGTTGAAGCAATATCCCGCCAATAATTTTCATCCAATACTTTATCGTTATAACTTGTAAGAAAACGTACAGAAGTAGCATAACCCCTTGCAGTTAAAGGAATGCCCGCATACGCAGATGCACCCGATGCGGCGGTGATGCCTGGTACTATTTCATATCGAATCCCAGCTCCATCTAATGTTTGTAGTTCATCAAGTATATTCGAAAAAAAAGCAGTATCACCACCTTTTAAACGAACAATCAATTTATATTCCGCCGCATAATCTACCAATAGCTGATTAATGTTTTCTTGTGGTGTTGAGCCTTTTTGCTTACACTGTTTACCTACATAAATAATGGGTGTATTCGATGATACATACCTGTCAAGAATTGCTTTACTTACAAGTCTGTCTGTAATTACCAAGTCTGCTTCTTGTAAATAGCGTGCCGCTTTTACAGTGATCAATTCGGGATCACCACATCCTGCTCCTGCTAAAATCACTTTACCAAAACTGACAATTTTATGCATAATAGTCTACTATTTAGGTAGGTTTAATAGTCAAACGAAAATGCTCGAGTTTTCGTTCTTTTATCTTTTAGAATAATCCTTCAATAGATAAATATCTTTCTCCTGTATCGTAATTAAAAGTCAACACTTTTGAAGAAACAGGAATCTCAGATAATTTCTTTGCAACTGCTGCAAGAGATGCCCCAGTTGAAACGCCTACTAAAATTCCTTCTTGCTTTGCAATTTGTTGCGCATATAAAAATGCTTCATCCTTACTAACGGTAATAATACCATCCAGTATTTTAGTATTTAAAATGGATGGTACAAATCCAGCTCCGATACCTTGTATTGGGTGCGGACCAGGAGTACCACCACTTAAAACGGGTGACAACTCAGGTTCTACTGCGAATACTTTTAGATTAGGAAATTTTGCTTTTAAAACTTCTGCCACACCAGTGATATGTCCACCTGTGCCAACACCAGTTATGATATAGTCTAATCCATCTGGAAAATCAGCAATGATTTCCTGAGCAGTTGTTGTACGATGTATTTCGGTATTTGCAGGATTATCAAATTGTTGTGGCATCCATGCATTCGCAGTTGTTTGCACTAATTCAGTTGCTTTTTCAATCGCACCCTTCATGCCTTTTTCGCGAGGTGTTAAAACAAATTCTGCTCCGTACAAAGCCATTAATCTTCTACGTTCAATGCTCATACTTTCAGGCATCACCAGAATAATTTTGTATCCCTTCACTGCTGCAACCAATGCCAACCCAATACCAGTATTTCCTGATGTAGGTTCAATGATGATACTATCTTTATTTATCAATCCTTTTTCTTCAGCATCTTCAATCATGGCCAAAGCAATACGATCTTTGATACTTGAACCTGGATTTGTTTTTTCTAATTTGATCCAAACTTCGTGATTAGAACCAAATAAACGACTAAGACGAACATGCGGTGTATTACCAATGGTTCCTAAAATATTGTTTGCTTTCATAGTGAATTTTTTATTTTATAATTAATTTAAATGACAAAATTTAAGGCTTCGGTTTCTGGATATTTATCTTTTACAGCAACTTCACTTTTGTGGTATACAATCGATTTTGGTAAAACACTGTAGGTTAACCATACATTACCACCAATCACACTATCATGTCCAATTACGGTATCCCCACCTAATATGGTTGCCCCGGAATAAATTATTACATTGTCTTCAATAGTAGGGTGTCTTTTTGTACTTGCCTTATCCTTCGAAACATTTAAAGCACCCAACGTAACCCCTTGATAAATTTTTACATTATCTCCTATCAGAGTGGTTTCTCCAATAACTATTCCAGTCCCATGATCAATAAAGAACGATTTCCCAATAGTAGCCCCAGGATGAATATCGATACCGGTTTTACCATGTGCGTATTCGGTAAAAATTCTTGGAATAATTTTCACATTTAAATTCCAAAGCAAATGCGATAATCTATATATAGCCGTAGCGTAAAATCCTGGATAAGCTACTAAAACTTCTTCCACAGAAACAGCTGCAGGATCGAATTTTAAAATAGTATTGGCATCTGAAATCAACCCATGATATAATTCTGGGATAGCTTCAAAAAATTGATCCGTAATACTCTGAGTCTTCACGCCATCTGGAATTACATCATAGACTAGGCTAGAAAAATGACTCTTTAATGATTCGAATTCTTTCTCTAAATCAGAAGCCTGCTTATGCCTTACTGTTTTGGGTAAGAAAAGAAATGCAAAGAGTTTATCAATGAAATCTTCCGCCAATTCTTTATCAGGAAAAAAATTGAAATTCTTTGAGTTCTGATTAAACAGATTATTTATAAAATCTTTCTGTGTCATATTTATATTTATTGAATCATACATGCTCCAACTGTAACATGGCTTGTTTCATCGATTAATATTGCGCCCCCATTTACTCTCAGATGTTGGTAAGAATCATAAGGTATCGGAGATGCAGTTTTAATTGTTGCTCTAATTATATCGTTTAATTGTACTTTTTCTGGTGCAGTTTCTTGTTCTAATGAATTAACATTGACTTTATATTTAAATTCTTTCACAACGGCTCTTACCAAACGGCTATTGATTTGCAATTGATATTTATTGCCTTCAATTAAAGGCTTATGATCCATCCAACATAACAATACTTCTAATTCATTGGATACTGAGGGCTGATTTTCTTTTAATGTTATTAAATCACCTCTACTAACATCAACATCATCTGCTAAATGCAATACCGCACTTTGAGGTGCAAATGCTTCATCAACTTCCATGCCACCTACTTCAATTGCAGAAATAGTAGTTGTTAATCCGGAAGGCTGTATGGTAACACTATCTCCTTTTTTATAAATACCGCTAACCACTTTTCCTGCATATCCGCGATAGTCGTGTAGTGCTTCAGTTTGAGGACGAATTACATATTGTACTGGAAAACGTGCATCTGTTAAATTAATGTCATCAACCAGTGTTACATTTTCTAAAATTTGCAAAAGTCCATCCCCTTCATACCAATCCATTTTAGTGGACCTATCCACAATATTATCTCCATTCAAAGCACTGATGGGTATATATCTAACATCTTTTAGTCCAAGAGATTTTGCAACTGCAGCATAATCAATTAAAATATTATTATAAATATCATGAGAATATTCAACTAAATCCATTTTATTAACTGCAACAATAACATGGGGTATATTTAAAAGAGATGCTATGATCGAATGTCTTCTGGTTTGTTCAACAACACCATGCCTTGCATCAATTAAGATAATCGCTAAATCAGAATTAGAAGCACCCGTAACCATATTTCTGGTATACTGAATATGTCCAGGAGCATCGGCAATTATAAATTTTCGTTTTGGGGTAGAAAAATATTTATACGCTACATCAATTGTAATACCCTGTTCCCTTTCAGCGCGCAATCCATCGGTTAATAATGCAAGATCAATCTCCCCATCTTCTCTATTTTTTGTTTGTTTTTCAATAGCTTCCAATTGATCAATTAAAATTGACTTACTATCATACAATAATCTCCCAATCAGGGTGCTCTTCCCATCATCTACACTGCCTGCTGTTATAAATCTTAATATATCCATTTTACTTTCTTACGCTTTAATAAATTCGAAAACTTAGAAATAACCATTTTTTTTCCTGTCTTCCATTGCTGCTTCACTCACACGATCATCAATTCTCGTCTCCCCTCTTTCACTGGTTTTAGTAGCAATTATTTCTGTGATGATATCGTCTATTGTGCTTGCATTACTTTCTACTGCTGCTGTGCATGTCATATCTCCTACTGTTCGATATCGAACATTTTTTCTTGAGATCTTATCGGTTGATTCTAACTGAACAAATTCAGACATAGCCACAAGCTGCCCTTCATGTTCTAATACCTCTCTTTCATGAGAGAAATAAATGGAGGGTAATTCAATTTTCTCTTTTCTGATATAATTCCAAATATCCAATTCTGTCCAATTACTGATCGGGAATACACGTACATTCTCTCCCTTATCAATTCTTCCATTGTAAGTGTTCCATAATTCTGGTCTTTGCAATTTTGGATTCCACTGTCCAAATTCATCTCTCACAGAAAAAATGCGCTCTTTTGCTCTTGCTTTTTCTTCATCTCTCCTAGCACCTCCAATACAAGCATCAAATTTGAACTCTTCAATAGTATCTAAAAGCGTATAAGTTTGTAAAGCATTTCTGCTTGCGAATTTTCCTTTGGGTTCAGTTAAGTTTTTTGCTTTGATAGTATCTGCAACATAACGTACTATCAATTTTTCTCCAATTCTCTCTGCCATTGCATCGCGATAGTCCAGAGCTTCCTGAAAATTATGTCCGGTATCAATATGTACCAATGGAAAAGGAAATTTACCCGGACGAAAAGCTTTTAAGGCTAAATGAACCAATGTAATAGAATCTTTTCCGCCACTAAATAAAAGTGCTGGACGTTCAAATTGTCCGGCAACTTCACGCATGATATGAATTGCTTCAGACTCTAACTGATCCAAATAATTTAAATGATATTTACTCATGTTCTATTTTAAAGGCAACGCCAATTTTTAATTCTTTATTTACTTTATTGATGCACATGCAAACCACACTCTTTTTTGTTTGCATCTTCCCACCACCAACGCCCAGCACGAAAATCTTCCCCCTCTTTAATTGCACGGGTACATGGCGCACATCCAATACTTACAAAACCTTTATCATGTAATGGATTATATGGAATGTTATTTGTTCTGATAAAATCAATTACTTGTTCAGTTGTCCAATGTAAAAGCGGATGATACTTTATTATTTGATTGCTCTCATCCCATTCGATAGATTGAAGATTCTGACGATCAGCAGAGTGCTCTGCACGTAAGCCAGTAACCCATATTGAATTGCCAGATAACGCACGTTTCAAAGGCTCTACTTTACGGATATAACAGCAATCTTTTCTATTATCTACAGATTCATAAAATGCATTAGGTCCATTTTTTTCTACAAATGATTCCAGTTTTAATTGATCCGGGTAAAATGCTTTGATAGATATTTTATATCGTTCTAAAGTGCTATTCCAAACACTATAAGTTTCTGCAAATAATCTTCCGGTATCTAAAGTGAAAATTTGTATTGGCAAATGTTGATCAGCAATTAAATGAGTAATCACCTGGTCTTCATAGCTAAAACTGGATGAAAACAGGATTTTACCAACATAGTCGGTTGAAAGTTTCTTCAAAAATTTATCGGGCTGAAACTCAGAAAGTAAATTTTGTAACTGTGGTATATTTTGATTTAAGGAATTGTTCATTTGATTTCTGTTGTTGAGTATTTAAGCAATATAGGGGGTACTGATAGAATTAACAGCAACATTTGCTTTTGCAACAGAAAGACATAGATTTATTGTGCGAAAATTGCTTCATACTCGTAATAGTCTACTTAATCGGTCTACAAATATACGATTTCACGACAGACAGCAAAAAATATTCCTATTTATTTAGTAGACTGATAAAATAAGACCTAAACATGACAATGCCTACTAACGAGCGTTAGCAGGCATTAGGTTGAAGATTACTTAACTCTCAAATACTTTTCAATATTTAGTCGATCGATTCCAGATTTTTCAATTTTCTCAATCCCCTTTTGAATAAGTGTGTCATTATGAATACTAACTGTAAACTTAAAAGCATTGCCTTCCCAGTCACGGGCATTACAAAAATCAAGGTTTTCTGTATAAGTACTATCCACTAATATATAAGTGCCACCGCCAGCATCAAATGCTGCAGTTGAATCTTTTCCCTTATTCAGATCATGTTTTAAAAAAGAAAAGTGCGTCTTATTAATGATTTTTATAAAAGATACTGATTTTGTATAATCAGTAACAACAGTATCTCCTTTTTCAATCAAAGTTCCCGAAAGTAATTTCCACGTCCCTTCTAATGGGATTTGGTTTGTGTTGTTTTCTAAAGGTTTTGTATTACAAGCAACCACAAAAACTATTAATATAAAATAAATAATTTTCATAAAATGATTGTTTCAGTTTTATTGAAGAGTTAACATTACAATAGATTTAGCAGGCATATTTAAAACCAAATCACCAGCATCTTTTTTAGCACCATTAAAAACTACCGGCTTCACAAAATCAGGTTTATCGAAAGAATTAACATCCGTAATCTTTGCTGATGATAAAATCAGTCCGTCTACTTTTGACCAACTGATAGTTTGTAAATTTGTTCTTAGGTTAATGGATTTATTCGGATCTAAATTAACAACAGTGATGTGTACTATCCCATTGCTATCTTTTGATGCTGAAATATTCAAAGCAGGTATTTTCTCTTTCCCATTTACATAATCCGGACTCACAAACTGAACAGGCAAAAGTTTTGCTTCCTGATGTACTTTGAAAAGATCAAACACATGATAGGTAGGTGTAAGTACCATTTTATTACCCTCCGTTAAAATTATTGACTGCAACACATTTACAGTCTGAGCAAGGTTGGCCATTTTAACACGATCCGCATGATTATTAAAAATATTCAAATTGGTTCCGGCAATTAAAGCATCTCTCAAACTATTTTGTTGAAATAAAAATCCTGGATTGGTTCCTGGTTCCACATTTGTCCATATACCCCACTCATCAACCACTAATGCAACTTTTTTCTCAGGGTCGTATTGATCCATGATTGTGGAATGCTTTCTTACTAATTCCTCCATGAACAAAGTCTTTTTCATCGTAGTAAAATACTCTGACTCATCAAATGAAGTAGCAGATCCTTTATCGCCCCAGGTTTTAGGAACGGTATAATAATGCAGTGTTAATCCCCACATCATCCATGGGCCCACTTTTTTCATCATAGTTTCTGTCCAATTATAATCATCCGTATTCGCACCAGAAGCAATTCTTTTTAAACTAGCACCAGGATAATTTTTGGTAAAGCCTGCATATCTTTTATATTGATCAGCATAATAATCTGCAGTCATATTACCACCACATCCCCAGCTTTCATTTCCAACACCCCAGAAATTTACATTCCATGGTTTCTCTCTTCCATTTTGTTTTCTGATCACAGTCATCGGACTCAACCCATCAAAGTTTAAATACTCCACCCATTTCGACATTTCTTCAACTGTTCCACTACCCACATTTCCAGTAATATAGGGTTCACACTTTAACAATGAACATAGTTCTAAAAATTCATGAGTTCCGAAACTATTATCCTCTGTTACATTACCCCAATTGGTATTAATCATTTTAGGACGTTGATTACGAACACCGATACCATCTCTCCAGTGGTATTCATCTGCAAAACATCCCCCTGGCCAACGTAAATTGGGAATTTGTATTTTTTTAAGTGCTTCCACAATATCTAATCTTATACGATCTTGTTTGGGAACCTGAAGACTGTCTTTAACCCAAAAACCATCATAGATACATCTGCCCAGGTGTTCAGAAAAATGACCATATATATGTTTACTAATTGTAGTTGTAGGATTTGCAGCCTGCACCTGAACGCTTACAACTGACTGAGCAAATACAGAACCAGAAATAAATACCAATCCAAGAATTAGAATTATATTATTTTGAAAAGAATTTTTCATTGTGATTTTTTTGGTGTGAATATTATTGAACACTGAATTTATAAATTGTTTTTGTGTTATATGATTTGCCAGGAACAAGAACGGTACTTGCAAATGAAATACGATTTGGCGCATCTGGAAAATGTTGTGTTTCTAAACAGAATGCTGTTCTAAAACTATAATGCAATTCTTTTTTACCTAATAAACTACTATCTAAAAAATTACCACCATAAAATTGTATGCCTGGTTCTTGCGTAAACACTTCTAATTTGATCCCGGATACTTTAGAATAAACAGTAGCAGCCAATTCCATATCTGAAACTGATTTTCTATTTAATACAAAATTGTGGTCATAACCTTTGCCGTTTTTAATTTGTTCTGAATTTGAATTTACACTATCACCAATGGCTCTTGGCTTTCTAAAATCAAAAGCAGTACCTGCAACATCCGCTAATACACCAGTAGGAATTAGGGTTGAATCAACAGGGGTAAATTTATCAGCATTAATGGTCAATAAATGATCATTAATAGTACCTGATCCCGCGCCGTTTAAATTAAAATAACTATGATTAGTAAGGTTCAGAATGGTTTTTTTATCTGTAGTTGCCTGATAACTTATTTCAATACTATTATCGTCAGTTAGTCGATACAATACTTTCACTGTAAGCATTCCAGGATACCCTTCTTCCATATCTTTTGAAACATAACTAAGCTCCAAAGATTGACTATCTAATTGTTTTGCATCCCAGACCTGATTATGAAAACCAGTTGGTCCTCCATGCAAAGTATTCGGCGCGTTATTGATAGCTAGTTGATAAGTTTTACCATCCAATTCAAATTTTCCTTTTGCAATTCTATTACCATACCTCCCAATCAATGCCCCAAAATAATTTTCTTTTCTATCAAAATAATGCTTCAAACTATCGTATCCTAATACAACATCTGTAAAGCTTCCAGATTTATTGGGAACATTCACCGATACAATTCTTCCACCATAATTGGTTACATATACAGACATTTTATTTTTGTTAGTCAGTACATACAAATCAACTTTTTTCCCTTTTACTTCCTGCTGATAAGCAGTTACAGATATTTGAGTAACAGAATCATTTTTGACAGGCTCCTGATGTTTTGCATTGTTACAAGCTATTGCAAAAAATAGCATAAAAACAGATGAGATTCTTTTCATAAAAAACATATGGCATATTTATTTGTTAGTCAATCGAAACAAGAGATGTACCATCTCCTATGGATACAATATACGATTTCAATTTGGTGTTAAACTCTTTTTGAAAAGCAATTTCAGCATGATAAATAAAATCTGTGACAGATTCTTCCTTCACTAAATTAATAGTACATCCTCCAAACCCTCCTCCCATCATCCTTGCACCCAAAACATTTATGTTGTCTTTGGAATATGCTGCAAGAAAGTCCAGTTCCATACAACTCACTTCATATAATTTACTTAAACCTTCATGAGTGAGATACATTTTTTTCCCAAATGCAATCAAATCATTCTGCTCTAAATCTATACATGCTTCTTGTAATCTTTTAATTTCTTCTACAATAAATTTACATCTGTTATAAACTTTAAGATCTACTCTATCTTTAATGGTTTCAAGCATTTGAGCACTTACATCTCTAAGGGATTGAACCTCCTGATACTTCTTTTGAATTTCTGATACTCCTAACTCACACTCTTTTCTACGCACATTATATTCCGATGAAGCCAATGAATGTTTTACACAAGTATCCAGCAGTACAATCTTAATCCCCTTTTGATTAAATGGGCTGTAATGATAGTCCATTGAACGGCAGTCCAACTGTATCACTGCATCCGCTTTTCCAAACATACTTGCAAACATGTCCATGATACCACATTGCAATCCTACAAACTGATTTTCTGCACGTTGAGCCAATTTTACCATATCCATTCTCGACAAGCCCAATACAAATAATTCATTCAGCGCAAATATTGTAACACATTCTAAAGCAGCAGAGGAAGATAATCCGGCACCTAAAGGAACATCTCCAGCAATAACTGCATTAAACCCTTCTATTTTTAATCCCAATTTTTTAATTTGGTCTACAATACCCATTATATAATTGGGCCAATCTAATTTTGATTTCGACAACTCAGAAATCGAAACCGTAAACGACTCATCCAGATCTGCAGCCGTTAAATGAATTTCAGAATCATTGCGTTTACCTATAGCAATGTATATCGCTTTATCAATGGCAGCTGGCAATACAAACCCTAAATTATAATCGGTATGTTCCCCAATTAAATTAATCCTACCAGGTGATTTTGCAAACAAATCTGGAGACCCATATTTTAATTGATAAATAGATTGAACTCTAGAAATACAGGTTTGATTTTCCATAGACATAAACAGAATTATTTTCATATGTTAGAAATTGAGCCTCGGAATACACCTAGTCTCATTTCTTAACCGTTAATCTTACTTGCTTACTCAAACAAATTTGTAAAATAGCGGGCCAAAAGTACTCATATTTTATAAATAAATGTATTTACAACACTTATTATAAAAATAAATTGCATAAGTTTTCGCTATGTCACAACTCTTCCATAAATTTCAAAACGATTTATGCCAAAGTATCAAAAACAATTCCGAATTCTTGTTGCAGTCGACTGCATCATTTTCGGCTTCGATGGAGCCGAACTGAAGATTTTATTAATTAAAAGAGACCTGGAACCTGAAAAAGGAAAGTGGAGTTTAATGGGTGGATTCATCACCGAAAAAGAAAATTTTGACCGCGGTGGTGCACGTATCCTTAAACAGCTTACAGGTCTTGAAGGAGTGTATATGGAGCAGCTGCATGCTTTTGGCCATCCCGACCGCGACCCACATGAACGAACTATTTCTGTTGCCTATTTTGCTTTAATTGATATTAATAAATTTGAAAATCAAATTAGTTCTGATTTTCATGCCGAATGGTTTCCACTAAAGAAGATTCCAAAATTGGTTTTTGATCATAATAATATGGTAACAAAAGCCAGAGAACGCCTGCGTTATAAGTCTGCATTTCATCCCATACTTTTTGAATTATTACCAGAAAAATTTACACTTCCACAATTGCAAAGCTTATACGAAGGAATTTTTGATACTGAGTTTGATAAAAGAAACTTTAGCAGAAAAATTCAATCTACCAAATTGTTGGTGAAGCAAAAAGATAAAGATAAAGAGAGCTCCAAAAAAGGGGCTTACTATTATAAACTGGATAAGCGACGTTATGCTGCTAATCTGCATGCCTTCTTAAATATTATACCCAATCCTGTAATATTTAATAGGCTTTAAATTTATTAAAAGATAAACAGTCTAAACATGTTACCAAGCATGAATTAGATGCTACTTGTATCATGACTAAAAATGCTTATGTAATAGGAGTTGATTTTGGCACAGACTCGGTTAGATCAATATTGGTTGACAGCAGCAATGGTGTAGAAATCAGTTCATCAGTATTTTATTATCCAAAGTGGAAAGAAGGTAAATTTTGTAACCCTTCAAAAAACCAGTTTCGGCAACATCCCCAGGATTATATCGATGGATTACAACATACCATAAAAGCTTGTGTAGAAGCAGCAGGACCTGAAATTGCACTGGCAGTAAAGGCGATTGGTGTTGATACTACAGGAAGTAGTCCTGTTGCAGTTGATAGAAAAGGCCAGCCACTGGCATTACTTCCAGCATTTGCAGAGAACCCAAATGCCATGTTTGTTTTATGGAAAGACCATACTTCGGTTGCTGAAGCTGCCTTTATTAATCAGCATGCCACAAAATTTCCGATCAATTATTTACAATATGTAGGCGGAATTTATTCATCCGAATGGTTTTGGGCAAAATTATTACATATACTTAGGGTTGATGAAACAGTTAGAAAAGCCTGTTATACCTGGGTAGAACATTGCGATTGGATTCCGTTTTTATTAACTGGTCAAAATGATGCAACACAGCTTAAAAGAAGTGTTTGCGCTGCAGGGCATAAAGGTTTATGGTCAGCTAATTTTGAAGGTTATCCGCCGAACGAATTTTTTTCTTCCTTAGATCCTTTATTAGATGAACATGTAGAAAGATTAGGAAAGGATGTTTATACCTCCGATAAATCAGCCGGGCATTTATCTGATGAGTGGGCTTCTACATTAGGGTTACCCATTGAAACCATTGTTGCTGTTGGTGCTTTTGATGCGCATATGGGTGCGGTGGGTGGACAGATAGAACCTTTTCATTTAAGTAAAGTAATGGGTACTTCTACTTGTGATATGCTGGTTGCTCCAAAAGAAATTATTGGAGATACTTTGGTGAAAGGAATTTGTGGCCAGGTAGATGGATCAGTAATTCCAGGTATGATTGGTTTAGAAGCGGGTCAATCCGCATTTGGCGATAGCTACGCATGGTTGAAGAAAATGGTTCTCACACCGGTAATCGACATTCTTTCAAACACAAAAATTACTGACGAAGAAACTATCACAAAACTTATAGATGAACTTTCTACTCAATTCATATCCGAGCTAAGTAGAAAGGCAAATGAATTACCCTTATCGCTTTCCGATCCAATTGCAACTGACTGGTTAAATGGAAGAAGAACTCCTGATGCGAATCAATTATTGAAAAGTGGTATCACTGGACTGAATCTTTCTACAGACGCAGTGATGCTTTTCAAAACCATTGTTGAATCTACCTGCTTTGGTGCAAAAGCCATTGTGGATCGATTTAACGAAGAAGGTGTTCCCATTAAAGGCTTAATTGGTTTAGGGGGAGTGGCAAAAAAATCACCCTACATTATGCAAGTGATGAGTGATGTGATGAATATGCCCATCCGAATTCATAAAAGTGAACAAACCTGTGCCCTTGGTGCTGCCATGTTTGCTGCTACTGCGGCAGGTGAATACGATAAAGTTGATGATGCAATGATTGCGATGGGTCAGGGCTTTGACACTACTTATTATCCCAATGAATCAAATACAGAATTTTATAATCAAAGAATGGAGCAGTATAAAAAATTGGGCGCCTTTTTAGAATCAAACTACAAAGAGTATGAAACAATTTGAAAAAATAAAACAGGAAGCATACTATGCCAATATGCAATTACCCAAACTGGGTTTGGTGTTGTTTACATTTGGAAATGTAAGTGTGGCAGATCGCGAGTTAAATGTATTTGCCATTAAACCAAGTGGAATTCCTTATGATGAATTATCACCAGAAAAAATGGTGATCGTAGATTTTAATGGCGAGATTATTGCAGGAAATTTACGACCATCTTCTGACACGAAAACACATGCCGTTTTATATAAACATTGGGAAGATATCAAAAGCATTGTTCATACTCACTCTACTTACGCCACAGCCTGGGCTCAATCACAAAGACCTATACCCATTTATGGCACCACACATGCCGATCATTTAACAATTGATATTCCTTGCGCGGCACCAATGACAGATGAGATGATTGAAGGAGATTATGAATACGAAACCGGGTTGCAAATCATGCAACACTTTAAGGAAATTGGATTGAGCTATAAAGAAGTTGAAATGATGCTTGTTGGAAATCATGCACCATTCACATGGGGCATTACAGCAAGCAAAGCAGTGTATAATGCAGCAGTATTAGAAGAACTGGCTAGAATGGCCTATCTAACGGAACAGATTAATTTAAATGCTCCCCGATTAAAAGAGTCATTAATAAAAAAACATTTTGAACGTAAACACGGACCAGCAGCTTATTACGGTCAGTAATATTTTGAAATCATAATTATCGGCATGAAACCATTTATTCTTTTTATTTCTTTTACGATGATGCTTGTTGCAAATGCGCAACAAAAGGATTATCCGATTCAGGCATTGGATTTTACGAAAGTAAAATTACAAGACCGGTTTTGGATGCCACGAATAGAAACAAATAGATTAGTAACAATACCTGCTTCATTTGCAAGATGTGAAAGTACTGGCCGGGTGAACAACTTTTTAATGGCCGCCACAAAAACTGGAAAATTTTGTACCCGTTATCCTTTTGATGATACTGATATTTATAAAACTATTGAAGGTGCTTCGTTTTCCTTAGCAATGCACTATGATGCGAAACTAGACGCTTATGTGGATTCCATGATTCATATCATTGCAAATGCACAAGAACCTGATGGATATTTATACACCGCCCGAACAATTGATAAAGTAAATGTGAATCCATTTTTTGGAAAAGAAAGATGGGAAAAAGAAAGAGAGCATAGTCATGAATTATATAACGCTGGTCATTTGTATGAGGCTGCAGCCGCTCACTACCTTGCCACAAAAAAAACTTCTCTTTTAAATATTGCATTAAAAAATGCGGACTTAGTTTGCTCTGTATTTGGTGCCGATAAACGTCATGTAGCACCAGGTCATGAAATTATTGAAATGGGATTGGTAAAATTATACCGCATCACTGGAAAACCTGAATACTTAAACACTGCAAAATTTTTCATTGAAGAAAGAGGAAATTTTAAAGGTTACGATGCCAAGAATAAAGATCCTTTTAAAAATGGTGCCTACTGGCAGGATGATATTCCAGTAAAACAACAGCAGGAAGCTGAAGGGCACGCAGTAAGAGCAGGCTATCTGTATTCTGCAATGGCTGATATCGCAGCACTCACTGAAGATAAAGACATGTTAGCGGCAGTTGACAGAATCTGGAATAACGAGACCGGTAAGAAAATGTATGTGCAGGGCGGCGTAGGTGCCATCGGCGATGGAGAAAGGTTTGGAGCAAATTATGAATTACCGAATGCCACCGCATATAATGAAACATGTGCCGCAATTGCCAATATATATTTTAATCAAAGAATGTTTTTATTGCATGGCGATGCGCAATATATTGATGTACTAGAAAAAATTTTGTACAATGGTTTTCTTTCTGGGGTAGGCTTAGATGGCAAATCTTTTTTTTATACCAATGCCATGCAAATTCAACATTACTTACAGCATCCAGATATGGAAGTAGGGCGATCTGGTTGGTTTGAATGTTCTTGCTGCCCTACCAATATTGCTCGACTCATGCCATCAATTCCTGGCTATGTCTATGCACAAAAGAAAGATATTATTTATGTGAATCTGTTTATTTCTGGAACAGCATCATTGCAGGTAAACAATCAAAATATTCAAATCAAGCAAGAGAATAATTATCCTTGGGATGGAAATTTAAAGTTTACAATCCTTACAGAGAAAGCCTGTGACTTTAATTTACAAATTCGTATCCCAGGATGGGCAACTAATAATGCCATGCCTAATAATTTGTACCGTTTCAGTAATCATTCCAATGCAGCATTTACGATTCATGTAAATGGGAAACCTGCAGAATTTCAAATTCAAAATGGATATGCCATTTTGAAAAGAGTATGGAATAAAAATGATCAGATTGAAGTGGAATTACCGATGGAGACAAGAAGAGTAGTTTCAGACAGTTTGATAGTAGATAATATTGGGAAATCCTCCATTCAAAGAGGACCATTGATGTATTGTGCTGAATGGATAGATAATGCTGGAAACACTTCTAATATTATTCTTCCAAAAACAGCATCATTCGCTTCATCTTTCAATCCAAAACTTTTGAATGGCGTGATGATTTTAAAATCGCAAGCTTCTCAAATTGAAATTAGTTCCAATGGACTTGAAATTAAAACGCAATCAAAACCATTTACTGCTATTCCCTATTACGCTTGGGCAAATAGAGGAAAGGGCGAGATGACAGTTTGGATTCCAGAAAAAATAACTGCCACAGAAATCATTACCAAATAATAAACGACAATAACGAAAGCAAAGCCAATGATTAATTTAAAAAAACTCGAAGTCTGGTTCATTACAGGAAGCCAGAATTTGTATGGTGAGGAAACTTTACAGAAAGTAGCAGAGAACTCAAAAACAATTGCTTCGTATTTAAATGAAGTAGATCAAATACCTGTAACTGTAGTTTACAAGCCAACAGTAAAATCGGCTGAAGAAATATTTGAGACATTCCAGGATGCAAATAATTCAGAAAACTGCATAGGTGTAATTACCTGGATGCATACATTTTCACCTGCTAAAATGTGGATCAATGGATTAAAGATCTTACATAAGCCCTTGTTACATTTTCATACACAATTTAACAGAGACATTCCATGGTCAACAATTGATATGGACTTCATGAATCTAAATCAAAGCGCTCATGGCGATCGTGAATTTGGTTTTATGATGACGCGGATGAGAATGAATAGAAAAGTGGTAGTGGGTCATTGGCAGGATAGTGAATCTTTATCAAAAATAAATAGTTGGATGCGTGCTGCTGCGGGATGGCATGATTGGCAGGGAGCAAAATTTGTACGCTTTGGCGACAATATGAGATATGTGGCAGTAACAGAGGGCGACAAAGTTGAGGCTGAAATGAAGTTTGGATATTCTGTGAATACCTATGGTGTAGGAGATTTAGTAACAGTAATGAATAAGGTTAGTGAAAAAGAAATTGATGCACTTGTTGCAGTATATGAAGAAGAATATACCCTGGTTGATGCTTTACAACCCGGCGGATCGCAACATCAGTCGCTCAGAGAAGCCGCAAGGATTGAAATTGGTATCGAAACTTTTCTAGTAAATGGAAACTTCAAAGGATTCACTACAACATTTGAAGACCTGCATGGATTAGTACAATTGCCAGGCATTGCCGCACAAAGATTGATGACAAAAGGATATGGTTTTGCTGGTGAAGGAGATTGGAAAACAGCAGCACTTGTTAGAGCCATGAAAGTGATGGGCAGCGGATTAAAAGGTGGCTCATCCTTTATGGAAGATTATACCTACCATTTTAATCCTGATAACAGAATGGTACTTGGTGCACATATGTTAGAAATATGTGAGTCTATATCTGATGCAAAACCAAGTTGTGAAATACATCCTTTAGGAATAGGTGGTAAAGCCGATCCCGTTCGATTGGTTTTTAATTCTGGTCCCGGCCCAGCTATTAATGCATCCATAGTTGATATGGGTAATAGATTTAGATTATTGGTAAATGAAGTAATGGCTGTTAGCGCTTTTAATCCTTTACCAAAACTTCCAGTGGCGCGTGTTTTATGGAAACCTTATCCAAATATGCATACAGGCTGTGCCGCATGGATCCTTGCTGGTGGCGCTCATCATACTTGCTATAGTCAGAGTCTCAATGCCGATCATATGGAAGACTTTGCAGAAATGGCAGGAATTGAATATTTATTGATAGGAAAGGAAACAAAAATCTATCAGTTTAAAAACGAATTACGCTGGAACGAAATCGCTTATAAATAATTAAATTACCCACAAATTTTCAAAACAAAACGATGAACAAAAACCTTGCCTTTGCTGATTACTTGGTATTTATAATTTACTTCATAATCGTAGCTGGTTATGGTTATAGTATCTATCGAAAACGGAAAAAGAACGAGCATGATGCAAAAGCCTATTTCCTTGCAGAAGGAACACTTACCTGGTGGGCCATTGGAGCTTCACTAATAGCATCAAACATTTCTGCTGAACAATTTATAGGAATGAGTGGTGAGGGATTTTTCTTAGGTATTGCAGTTGCTGCTTATGAATGGCTTGCAGCTGTTGCATTAATCATTATTGCAATTTGGTTTATCCCTGTTTATTTAAAGAATAAGATATATACCATGCCTCAGTTTTTAAAAACCAGGTATAACGAATCTACTGCCTTGATCATGGCTGTGTTTTGGTTATTTCTTTATGTATTTGTAAACCTTACTTCTATTCTTTACTTAGGGGCAGTGGCTATTAATGGTATTGCCGGTGGCGGATACCTGCATATAATAATGGTTGGCCTTTCTATTTTTGCTTTATTGATTTCATTAGGTGGCATGAAAGTGGTTGCTTACACAGATGTTATTCAAGTTGCTGTTTTAATTATTGGTGGACTTGTAACAACCTATATCGCGTTAACAACTGTAGGCGCTTATTTTGGTGTAGGTGAAAATGCAATCGCTGGATTTAAGGTTTTATTGAGAGAAGCTCCGGAGCATTTTAAAATGATTATACCAAGACCCAATGCAGCATCTTCTCAAAATGATATAGATAAATACATCACATTCCCAGGTTTACTATCATATGCTGCTGGTATTTGGATTATCAATCTTAACTATTGGGGTTGTAACCAATATATCACACAACGCGCATTAGGAGCTGATCTGCAAACAGCTAGAACAGGTATTTTATTTGCTGGTTTTCTAAAACTAATGATGCCATTGATCGTAATGTTACCAGGTATTGCTGCTTTTGTTTTATATAAATCAGGTCATTTACCACAACTTGTGGGTGGTAAAGATGGCGCCTATTCTGCAGTACTTACTTTCTTACCTACTGGTTTAAAAGGCTTATCCGTTGCGGCACTCACTGCTGCTATTGTGGCATCACTTGCAGGTAAAGTAAATAGTATTTCAACTATTTATACATTGGATATACATAAGAAATATATTCAGAAAGAGGCTAATGAAAAAAGTCAGGTTTATATCGGACGCTTCGCAGTATTTGCAGCCATGATATTAGCAGTATTGTTTACATGGAACGACTTATTAGGAATAGGTGGGGTTGGTGGATTTACATATATACAAAAGTATACTGGTTTTATTAGCCCGGGTGTGTTTGCCATGTTCTTCTTAGGAATGTTTTGGAAACGCACAACTGGCTCTGCGGCAATCGTTGGCCTTTTAACTGGTTTCTTATTATCCGTTTTATTTAATGAGTTTGCTCCAGGTCTTTTTGGAAATGAAACATTATTATATACTGCTTATCCAAATGGCAAAGGTGGTTTTGAAATACCATTCCATATTTGTATGGGATTGTCTTTCTTATTTACCATGATTGCAATGATAGCAGTAAGTTTGGCTGGACCAAAAATTAATCCTAAGGCATTCGAATTGGATAAATCAATGTTTAAGCTATCGCCATCAACAACAGTCTTAATAGTAATCATGTTATTTATTATAACTGCGTTGTATGTGAAGTTTTGGTAATTCAGTAACTCTTCCAAAAAAAGCCCCGTCTAGATAAATTATAGACGGGGCTTTTTTTTCTTTATTTTTCTATTGAATCAGTTTACTAAAAACTAAATCGTGATAATCTTTTATAAAACAAATAATATTATCATATTCCGAAAACTCATGAGCTTCATGCATAGTAGTTAATACAACTGCTTTCATCCCAGCTCTTTTAGCTGCTTCCACACCTTTGGGGGCATCTTCAAATACAATACATTCTTCGGCTAATACACCTAATTCAAAAGCTCCTTTTAAATAGGTCTCCGGATCGGGCTTGCTTTCAACTACATCATCTGCACTTACAATAGAAGTAAAATAATGTCGGAGATTTAATCCATCTAAAACAAAATTGATATTGAATGGTATAGCAGCAGATCCTATTCCCATTTTAATATCCTCATGCTTTGCTTCTTCTAAAAAATGATCAAGTCCGTCTATCAACTTTAATAATGGACGATATTCTGCCTGGTATCTTTTTTCTTTTTCAACAGAAAGCCTGTCCATTTCTTCTTTAGTAAAATGGTCTTTCCCAAAAACACGAATCAGTAGTTCCGTGTTTTTTCCATACATCTGTTCTTTCACTTGTTCCCAACTAAGATTGGCTCCAAGATCTTCATTCAATATATTAAACCATGCTTTGCAATGAAATTGCATATCATCAATCATAGTTCCATTCAAATCAAATAAAAAAGCTTTTGTGGGAAGGGGCATCAATAATAATTTATGTGTTGCGCAATAATATAGTTACGAATTGTATCTCTACAAATCATTTACATTCTTTTAAAAAAAAATTAGATGAGATTTTTTTCTTCATGCAAATCAGGGATCTGCACATCTTTAAAACCTTTCCGCTCTAGTCTCTTAGAGAAATCTTGCTGAACATCATATTCTCCGTGAACTAAGAAAAGGGTTTTAATTTGGGTAACATCCTGGCAACTGATGAATTGACATAAATCATCATAATCTCCATGAGCGCTCATGCTTCTTAATGATCCTACTTCTGCCACCACATCAAATTCCTCACCAAATATCCTAACTACTTTATCACCATTTGAAAGCCTTCCTCCAAGAGAACGTGGTTCACAATACCCCACCATTAAAATGGTATTCTGAGCACCACTTATATTATTCATGATATGGTGCTTCACCCTACCGGCATCTGCCATACCACTAGCAGAAATGATAACACAGGGCTGTTCTAAATAATTTAGGTTTTTACTTTCATCAACCGTTTTTATATAGTTGAGTCCTTCAAAGTCAAATGGATCATCATCACTTTCCATTACTTTTTTAATCCGACTATTAAAATATTGCGGATAATTTTTGATCATTTGAGTGGCCTCTCTACTCAGCGGACTATCTACATAAACAGGAACTTTTGGCAACCTCTTTTCTAGCGAAAGCTGATTTAAATCGTATAAAATTTCTTGTGTTCTACCCACACTAAAGGCAGGAATAATAAGTTTTCCTTTTTTTACAGAACAGGTATGCTGAATCCATTTCAATAAATTATCCGGAGTACTGTATACTTCATCGTGTAGTTTATTTCCGTATGTACTTTCTAACAATAGGTAATCAGCTTGCGGGAAAACGGAAGGTGATCTTAAAATTACATCGCGATATCTTCCCACATCTCCACTAAAACATATTCTTGTAAGCTCATTGTTATCTGTGATTTTTAAGTTAACAGCAGCACTTCCAATAATATGACCCGCGTCTGTAAACATCACTTCAATTCCAGGTAAGACTTGGCTCCATTGATCATAATCAACTGTTTCAAATGCCCTAATTGCAATAGTTACATCATCAACAGAATATAATGGCTCATATAGGGGAAGCCCTTGCTTTAATCTGCGTTTATTTATGAATTTTGTATCCGAACGTTGAATCTCAGCAGAATCTTCTAAAAGTATTGCTGCCAATTCTTTTGTTGCTGGTGTACAATAAATTTTACCTGCAAACCCCTCACTCACAAGTTTTGGTATTAAACCAGAATGATCAATATGGGCATGTGATAGAATCATTACATCAACATCCGAAGCTATAAAGCCGAAATCTCGATTCATACCGTCTGTCTCTTTGCCCATGCCTTGAAACATTCCACAGTCTAATAATATTTTAATACCCGACTTAAGTGTAATTAAATGTTTTGAACCCGTAACTGTTCTAGCAGCTCCATGAAATGCAATTTTCATTTTCATTCCTCCACCCGACTGAATCGGATATTTAATCTACGTGAATTAAACCTTATTTAATTTTGGCTTTAAAACTCCAGGTGAACCAAAATTCAGAAACAATTTCTTCATTTTCATTTTTACCAACTGAATAACATTTAATAGTTTGCCCCTCACCCGAACGAATGGCTTCTTCAATAGCATGAGCTATCAAAACTCCATCGCTACATGTAAAGGTGATTTTATCAGTTGCTTTTTTTTGAAACTTAGCTTCCATGCCAACTACCAACATACTTATAGAAGGGTTTCTTTCAAATATTTGACCAAAAGCCAACATACCAGTACTCATTTCAGCAGCCATTGATTGTACAGCAAAGTACATTGACTTAAATGGATTTTGATTTAACCATTTATACGATACCGTAACAGAGGCTTCATCCGCTTCAAATTTTTTCATTCTTAGCCCTGCAATCCAAGCTGCAGGTAATTTCTGAAATAGAAAAAACCTAAACTTGATAGGATGAAGAATTATTTTTTGAAATTTAGGGAATTGAGGATTCACTTTTAAAAAGTTTATTTTGTCTATAACAATATGGCCGCTAACGCATAATCTGCAACAAGAATTAAAATACAACTTACTACAACTGCTGAAGTACTTGCACGTCCAATTTCAAGCGCTCCTCCTTTTACATTGTATCCAAAATAAGCAGGTACAGAACTGAGTATGAAAGCAAAAGTGTATGCCTTATACATCGAGAAATTTATATTGTACAAATTCAAATTTTGTCTCAAGCCTGTATCGAAAATATCTGTTGCTAAAATACCCGACATCGATCCTGCCATCCTACCGCCCCAAATACCTAAAACTGCAGAGATCACAATCAAACAAGGAATTACTAAAAGGGCTGCTAAAATTTTAGGGAAGATTAAATAGCTCTTTGAATTGATACCCATGATTTCTAATGCATCAATTTGTTCACTGATACGCATATTGCCTAACTCACTTGCAATCTTACTTCCTACCACTCCTGCCAAAACAATACTCAAAACCGTTGGAGACAATTCCAGGATCATACTATCCCGCACAATCTGTGCAATGGTGGAAGCTGGAACTAAGGGGCTTACTAACTGATACGCTGTTTGAACTGTAGTTACAGCTCCTAAAAAAATAGAAATAATTACTACAATTGGTAATGCACCAATCCCAATTTCAACACATTGATGCATAAATTCTTTCCAATACATGCGCCAGTTTTCGGGTTTGGTAAACATCCCTTTCAACATGAGCAAATAGGAACCAAAATGCGTAAAAAATGTCATTCTGCTAATTTATATTTTTACTTTAATTATTCTTTTTCTTTAAGCGCTTCCACCAACTACTTGTCTGCACAACCTCATTGATATCTCCCTTACATTTCAACTGCGCATCAACTACTGCTACGATTGCCATGTTAATAATATTTCTCACACTACTTCCCAATTGTAATACGTGAACAGGCTTTTTTAATCCTAACAATATGGGGCCAATCGCATCTGCACCTCCAATCTCTTTTAATAAATTGTAAGTTACGTTACCAGATGTAAGATTAGGGAATATTAATACGTTTACTTCTTCATCTACCAATTCACTAAAAGGATAATTGTCTTTCAAAATTTCCTTATTAAAAGCAAGACTACCCTGCATTTCCCCATCAACAATCAATGAAGGATTTCTTTGTTTCAATATTTTAGTAGCCTGTGCAACCAAGCGTGCTTCTGGAGAATCACTACTTCCAAAATTGCTATAACTTAACATGGCAATACGTGGTGTTAAGTTGAAGTTGCGTACTTCTTTTGCTACCATCATGGTGATATCTGCTAATTCTTCTGCAGTAGGATTAAAGTTTACGGTTGTATCTGCAAGAAATAATGGACCTCTTTTTGTAAGTAGCAAATACATGCCGGCGATCTTCTTAACACCTTCTTCTGTTCCTATAATTTGTAACGCAGGTCGAATAGCTTCTGCATAGTTTTTTGTAAGACCCGATAACATCGCATCTGCATCACCCGTTTCCACCATCATACATCCGTAATGATTTCGGTCTTTCATCAGCTTGGTGCTTTCATAATAATTCACACCTCTGCGCTGACGTTTCTTGAAAAACAAATCAGCATATTGTTGACGCTTAGCTTCATTTTCATCATTCCTTGGATCAATAATTGGAATATCAGATAAGTCAATATTATTCTGTTCAGCGATTTGTTGAATCTTTTCCGGATCACCTAATAATATAGGATAAGCCAAACCTTCATCATATACAATACTTGCAGCTTTCAAAATTTTCTGATTGTCTGCTTCAGCAAATACTAATCGCTTTGGTCCCTTTCTAGCCTTATTTCCAATCACTCTCATTAACTGATTATCCAATCCTAATCGTTTATTCAATTCCACCGCATAAGCATCCCAATTATCAATAGTTTTTTGTGCCACTCCCGATTCAATAGCAGCTTTTGCAACAGCAGGGGCAACAGTAGATAATAACCGAGGATCTAATGGCTTTGGAATAATATACTCTGGACCAAAACTCATGTTCTGCTGGTTATAAGCCATATTCACAATATCTGGAACTGCTGTTTTTGCAAGATCAGCCAAAGCTCTAACTGCAGCGAGTTTCATTGCCTCATTAATTTGTTTCGCTCTCACATCCAGCGCACCTCTAAAAATATAAGGAAAGCCCAAAACATTATTTACCTGATTAGGATAATCTGTACGACCTGTAGCCATAATAATATCCTTTCGCACACTTGCTGCATCAGGATAAGAAATTTCAGGATCTGGATTTGCCATCGCAAATACAATCGGGTTCTTTGCCATAGAACGAACCATATCTTTCGTTACCACATTACCCACGCTTAATCCTAAAAACACATCCGCATCTTTCATAGCGGTCTCTAATGTCCAATCTGATTTTTTAACTGCAAATTTTTGCCTGATGGGTCCAAGGTCTGTTCTTCCTTCATGCAAAACACCATCTTTATCAAACAAAATAAAGTGCTCATACTTAGCACCTAAAGCAACATATAATTGTATGCAAGCCATGGCAGCAGCACCAGCTCCGTTTATTACAAAGCGAACTCTATCAATTTTCTTTTTTTGTAACTCCAATGCATTTAACATAGCAGCACTGCTGATGATAGCAGTACCATGCTGATCATCGTGCATCACAGGAATATTCATCTGCTCCTTAAGTTGCTGTTCTATATAAAAACATTCAGGAGCTTTGATGTCTTCTAAATTAATACCACCAAATGTGGGTTCCAGCGCCTTAACTATTTGTACAAATTTTTCCGGATCTTTTTCATTGATCTCAATATCGAATACGTCAATATCAGCGAAAATTTTAAACAATACTGCTTTCCCTTCCATCACAGGTTTACTGGCATCCGGACCAATATCGCCCAAACCTAATACAGCTGTACCATTACTAATTACACCTACTAAGTTTCCTTTTGCAGTGTACTTATATACATCTTCAATATTATTAAATATTTCTTTGCAAGGTTCTGCCACACCAGGGCTATATGCTAAACTCAAATCTCTTTGAGTCTTTGCTTCTTTTGTAGGAACTACTTCAATTTTGCCTGGCCTTCCATTTGCATGGTATTCCAAAGCTTGCTCTCTTCTTAAATCTGTATGTTTCGACATAATAAAATTTTAACAGCTAGATTTTGCACCTAGCCATGCCATCACTCCAATACCTATTTCAATTGCACTTTCATCAATATTAAATTGTGGTGTATGCACATTATTTATAATTCCCTTTTCCTCGTTTCGAACTCCAAGGCGAAAAAAACATCCTGGTATTTTTTGTGAATAATATCCAAAGTCTTCTGCACCCATACGAACTTCTGTTTCCTGCACATTTTCTTTCCCCAAATATACATTTGCTAAATCCCAGTTTGTATCAGTGAATGCAGGGTCATTATCAACGGTTGGATATCCAACGTCAATCAGTAAATCCAAAGTTCCTCCCATAGATTCCACCAAACCAATGGCCTGTTTACGGATCAATTCATGGGCTTTAAATCTCCATGTTTCATCCATTGCACGAAAAGTTCCTTTCAACTTAACTTCAGTTGGAATCACATTCGTTGTATGCCCACCCTGTATGGAACAGATAGACAATACAGAAGGTGAAAGCGGATTATTATTTCTTGAAATGATTTGTTGCAAACTCACAATTAACTGTGACGCAATTAAAATAGTATCAGCAGTTAGATGCGGTGCAGCAGCGTGGCCACCTTTGCCGCTAATGGTCATATATATTTCATCAGCACTTGCCATTACTCTTCCTTTTCGAAAACTAAGTTTACCAAAATCAAGTCCAGGATGAACATGTAGCGCGATGATCCCTGTTGGTTTAGGATTATCTAAAGCACCATCCCGAATCATATAGCTGGCACCTCCCGGATTTTTTTCTTCACCGGGTTGAAATAACAATTTAATAGTTCCCTCCCATTCACCCTTCAGTTCGTTTAATATCTGTGCCGCACCTAATAAAATTGTAGTATGTACATCATGACCACAAGCATGCATAACACCTACATTTTGCGAACAATAACTCACTTTATTCTCTTCCGTAATTTGCAATGCATCCATATCTGCACGCAGGGCAATCACTCTTGAATCGGGATTTTTTCCTTTTATGATTCCAAGTACACCTGTTGTTGCAATAACTTCAAAAGCAATTCCCATTTCTTGTAATTGCTTTTGAACAAATTTACTCGTTTCGAATTCCTGGTAACTGAGTTCGGGATGAGCATGAAGATGCCTTCGTATTTGAATAAATTTTTCAGAATATTTTTTCGCCCTCTCTTGTATGCTAAGTTTCAGTTCCATTAAAAATTATTGTTGAAGTAATAGTTCTTCTTCCTCTTTTGTTGGTGTATAATCAATTGCATCTTCAATTACAAATACCCCCGTGGTATAATATTTCTGCAATTGTAATTTAAACTTTTCTGCATCAGCTTTCTTTAAAAAATTGCCAATCCTTACTTTAAAATTAGGCGATTGAAATAAGGCATATGTTTTCTGATCTGGAAAACGGCTCAATAACTCCCCTTTAATCTTAAAAGCCTGATCCCTATTTGTAGTACTCACTACTTGTACCCGATATCCTTTATATTGTCCAGAACTAGTTTGTAATGAGGCTTTTTTATTCGTTACAATTTGCTTACTAGTTAAAACATCCATCCTCGCATCTTTATGAACGATTACTGTATCTTTTATAATACTTGCATTCGAAAAAAAGCTACACCCCATAAACATACTAGCCGCAATAATTCCCTTCCACATTTTTTGAATTTTGAATTTAAAATTTTGAATTTCTTCAGTAAGTTAAAATTAATATCCGGAATCACTTGCAGGAGTCCCTTCAACGATGGCTACGCCAGCACTGCAACCCAAACGTGTGGCACCTGCATCCACTAATTCTTTTGCAAATGCATAATCCCTAATTCCCCCTGATGCTTTAATCTGAACATGTTCGGGTAAATGCAATCTAAACAATTTAACAGCAGCCACACTAGCCCCTTTATCGGCATATCCAGTTGAAGTCTTTAAATAATCAATTCCCGCCGCACCATAAATATCACAACAAGCAATGATTTCTTCATCCGTTAAAACTCCACTTTCAATAATTACTTTAATTGTTTTGCCCTTACTTTTAATAATGGGCATGATATGATTTATCTCGTTTGCGATATAGGTAAAATCCTTGTTTTTAATGGCTGATATATTACAAACTACATCTAACTCATCAGCACCATCCACCATAGCCAAAACAATTTCTGCAATCTTTGCTTCCACTGCAGAATATCCAAAAGGGAAACCAATAACTGTTGCCACTTTAACGGAAGTTCCCTGAGTTAGTGCTTTTGCCTGTTTTACAAAATTAGGTGGAACACAAACTGCAGCGAATTGATATTCTATTGCTTCCGCACAAAGCTTTTCAATATCTGAAATTAAAGTAGTAGGCTTCAGAACTGTATGGTCGATATATTGGTTCAATTTCATACTATACATTTGAGAAGCAAAGGTAGTTAAAGAAACAAACTCTCTTCAATAAAAAGCCCTGCTCCGTATTCAGGAGCAGGGCATATATTTTTTACATGGATGTTTGTCGCACTAGCCTAAAGGCCAGTGTTAACAGCTTCAGTTTTATTGAGCATCCTTTCCATGGCAAGATTTAAATTTCTTTCCACTACCGCAAGGACAAGGATCATTTCTTCCAATTTTCGGACCCACATGCACAGGCTGTTGCTTTACTGGAGTTGGGTCGTAATAATCGTTTTCTGTTGGAGCCTGATCAATATCTTCTTTCTGAGTTTTCATTTTACTCAGATCCGTTTTTTGCTGACGCCCTTCCTTCACAGTATCCCCTTCATTCAAAGGAATTGCTGAATGACATAGGAACTGAACAATTTCACGATTTACTTCACCATCCATTTTTTTGAATAGATCAAATGCTTCCATCTTATAAATCACCAATGGATCTTTTTGTTCGTAGGTAGCTGTTTGAACACTCTGTTTCAAATCGTCCATGGCACGTAAATGTTCTTTCCATGCATCATCTATAAAACCAAGTGTACAGGTTCTTTCTTGTGCATTTAACAATTCGGCTCCTGCAGTCTGTAAGGTTTTATCCAAAGGCGCTAACACTTGAATTACACGACGTCCATCAGTAAATGGAACAATTACATTTTCAATATGTGCACCTTGATCTTTCCTGATATTTTTGAAAACAGGTATGCTTTGTTCAGCTAGATTGGCTTTTTTGCGCTCGTAATTTTCAACTGCCTCATTATACAATTTTTCAGTTAGCACATTTTCATTTCCTCTTGACAATTCATCAGCTGTAATATTTGAATCTATTCCAAAGTTTACGATTACGGCTAGTCTAAATCCTTCATGATCATTTTGTTCTTTGAAAGAACTAATTAATCCTTCTGCTACAGAATACAAAGCATTATCCAAATCCAATGCCAAACGCTCCCCAAATAAAGCGTGGTTACGTTTGCTATAAATAACAGTACGTTGCTTATTCATTACATCATCATATTCCAACAAACGCTTACGGATACCGAAGTTATTTTCTTCAACTTTTTTCTGTGCACGTTCAATCGATTTTGTAATCATACTATGCTGAATCACTTCACCTTCTTTGTATCCAGCAAAGTCCATCACTTTTGCAATACGCTCGCTTCCGAACATACGCATCAAATCATCTTCTAAAGAAATGAAGAATAGGGAAGATCCGGGATCACCCTGACGACCAGCACGACCTCTTAACTGACGATCAACACGACGCGACTCGTGTCGTTCTGTACCTAAAATTGCTAATCCACCAGATTCTTTCACACCTGGTCCAAGCTTAATATCCGTACCACGACCTGCCATGTTAGTTGCGATGGTAACTGCACCTGCAAAACCTGCCTCGGCAACAACTTGTGCTTCACGAGCGTGTTGTTTCGCGTTCAAAACATTATGAGGAATTTGTTTTTGACGTAACATTCTACTCAGCAATTCACTTACCTCAACCGAAGTAGTACCAACAAGAACCGGTCTACCTGCTTCTCTTAATTTTACAATCTCATCAATTACAGCGCCGAACTTTTCGCGTTTGGTTTTAAATACTAAATCCTGCTCATCTTTTCTTATGGCCACCACATTCGTAGGTACTGTAACAACATCTAATTTATAGATGTCCCATAACTCAGCAGCCTCTGTTTCTGCTGTTCCCGTCATACCGCAAAGTTTGTGATACATACGGAAATAGTTTTGCAAAGTAACGGTAGCATATGTTTGAGTTGCTGCTTCAATCTTTACATTTTCTTTTGCTTCAATTGCCTGGTGCAATCCATCAGAATATCTTCTTCCATCGAGGATACGCCCTGTTTGTTCATCCACAATTTTTACAGCACCTTCCATTACCACATACTCGATGTCTTTATCAAACAGCGTGTAAGCTTTTAATAATTGCTGAACAGTATGAATACGATCTGCTTTAACAGAATAATCGTTGATGATCGTTTCTTTATTATGTAATTTTTCTTCAGCAGTTAACGATGCTTCCTGCTCAACATGCGCTAATGAAACACTGATATCAGGAATCACAAAGAAGTTTGGATCTTCTCCAGCTCCTGTTATTAAACCAATTCCTTTATCCGTTAATTCAACAGAGTTATTTTTTTCATCGATATAGAAAAATAATTCCTGATCAGCAATTGGCATTTCTCTGCTCTGATCTGCTAAATAATAGTTTTCAGCTTTCTGCAATTTCACACGAATACCCGGCTCGCTCAGGAATTTAATCAACGCATTATTTTTAGGTAATCCACGGTGCGCGCGGAACAAAGCCAATCCTCCATCTTTAGGATCGTCGTTGCCTTCTGTAATTTTTTTCTTGGCTTCATTCAGGAATTGATTGGTTGCTCTTTTTTGTGCATCAACTAATTTTTCAATTCTAGGTTTCAAATCGAAAAATTGTTGCTCCCCTGTATTGTGTCCAATCGGACCACTAATAATTAAAGGAGTACGTGCATCATCAATCAATACTGAATCCACTTCATCCACCATGGCAAAATGGTGTTTGCGTTGAACCATTTCTTCTGGTGTATGCACCATATTATCTCGTAAGTAGTCGAAACCAAATTCATTATTGGTACCATATGTGATATCAGCTAGATATGCATTGCGACGTGCTTCGCTATTAGGCTCATGCTTATCAATACAATCCACAGTAATTCCTAAATATTCAAAAATGGTTCCATTCCATTCACTATCTCTACGTGCTAAATAATCATTCACTGTAACAATGTGCACACCTTCACCTGCTAATGCATTCAAGTAGGCCGGCAAGGTAGAAACCAAGGTTTTACCTTCGCCCGTTGCCATTTCTGCAATCTTTCCTGAATGCAAAACACTACCCCCAATTAACTGCACATCATAGTGCACCATATTCCAGGTTACAGAACCCCCACCTGCTGTCCAGGTGTTTTTGAAAATTGATTTATCCCCTTCAATTCTTATATAATCTTTTTTCACACTTAGATTTCTATCTAACTCGGTTGCCGTACTTACCAGTTCTGAGTTTTCTTTGAATCGACGTGCTGTTTCTTTCACAACTGCAAAAGCCTCTGCCTGAATAATTGCAAGTGCCTCTTCAATTTTTTTATTGCGCTCTTTTTTTAATGTATCTACTTCCTGATAAATAGTATCTCTTCCGTGAATGTCGTTGATTGGTAAAGCTTCTGCTGCTGCATTCTTTCCTTCAATCACATCATCAATGGATTTCAGATGCTCCTTGATACGCGCTTTAAACTCAACCGTTTTTGCTCTTAATGCATCGTTCGAAAGTCCCTGCAACTCTTGAAAATGAGAACTCACTTTCTGAATAATAGGCATAATAGATTGCACATCTTTTTCGCTCTTACTACCCCCGAACAACTTAGAAATAAATTTCAACATATAATAGTATTGGATAATTCGTTTATCTGTGATTTTATGAACTTAATTCTTTTAGTCAAAAACGGTGCTATTTGAAGGTTTTCGTCAAAATGTCAGCAAGTTTTTTTCAAAAGGAGAACAAAGGTAAAGATTTTAAATAGAGCAGGGCTATTCGGTACCCATTCCTAAAAGACTAATATTTTGTAAATTTTGTTCCATCCATCCCAATCTATTTTTTCTGTCTTTACTTTTATACCAATGAAACATCTCTCCGTTTTTTGTTTTATATGCATGGTTTCAATTGTTGGCCGTGCCCAGGTAGTAATTATAGATACCAGCAACACCCAAACAAAGGACACGCTTTTAAAAAAGCAGTCAGACAGTACAATTGTATTAACAGATAGTGTAAAACCTCTATCAATCCCCGATTCGGTTGCCTTAAGGAGAAACATATTGAATAAAACAAATATGACTATTCTTCTAGCATGGTCTGGTGCAAATTTGGTTCAGGGCAGTATTTCAGCTGGAAATTTAGTTGGTTCTCCTCATTATTTCCATCAAATGAATGCCTATTTCAATATTGTTAATCTGGCAATTGCAGGATACGGATTGTATGAAGTGCGTAAACAGATGAACAAAAAGCTAAGCCTTTACCAGAATTTACGCCAACAACAGAAGATAGAATCTTTGCTATTACTCAATTCCGGACTAGACCTAACCTATATCACAACCGGACTTTATTTAAGAGAAAGGGGCACTAATAAATTAAATGACCAAACCAAGGGTTATGGTGGGAGCTTGATATTGCAAGGGAGTTTTTTGCTGGTTTTTGATATTATTCAATACATACAACACCGCCAGAATGGTCAATTATTAAACAAATACTTAGGAAATCTTCAATTGGCAACTACTTCAAATGGAGTTGCGCTGGTTTTACCGCTTTAAAAGGGAAAACTGTAAGGAGGATACAGTTTATAATGACAATTTTTTTCCACAAGCCGTGATTTTTGACGAAAAGGATGGAATTTCAGGGTGTTTCTGCTACTTTTGCAACCCAAAACCGGGTATGCGATCCGGTAATAACAAACCCGAAACTTGAAACTTAAGATATGGCAGGCCAATTAAAAGAAGTACGTAATAGGATTAAGAGTGTTCAAAGCACCCAGCAAATAACCAAAGCCATGAAAATGGTGAGTGCTGCCAAATTACGTCGTGCCCAAGATAGCATTACTCAAATGCGTCCCTACGCCAAAAAATTACAAGAAATGCTAAGCAATATTGTAAGTAGCATTGAAGGTGGCGTTACTTTAAAATTGGCAGAAGTTAGAGCTGTAGAAAATGTGTTGTTAATAGTGGTAACTAGCGATCGAGGTTTGTGTGGTGGTTATAATGCAAACATCGTTAAGTTAACAAAATCAACAATTGAAGAAAAATATAGCCATCAGGCAGCAAAAGGAAATGTACATATCTGGAATATTGGTAAGAAGGGATTTGAGGCCTTAACTAAATCAGGATATAAAACAAATGATACTTATAAAGATGTTTTCTTGAACCTTAAATTCGAAACCGTTCAAGCTGCTGCACAAGCTGCCATGAAGGCTTTCGAAAATAAAGAGTACGATGCTATTGAAATCATTTACAGTGAATTCAAAAATGCTGCTACACAAGTATTTGCCGCAGAGCAATTCTTACCAATTCCTAAAGTAGCAAAACCTGCCGGACACAAAAATTCAGATTTCATATTTGAACCAGAAGTGGAAATTTTGATCGCAGAATTAATGCCTAAAATTCTGAATACACAATTATACAAAGCCGTATTAGATGGCAATGCAAGTGAACATGGTGCAAGAATGACTGCCATGGACAAGGCGAGTGAAAATGCGAATGAATTATTGAAATCTCTTAAAATCAGTTATAACCGCGCCCGTCAGGCTGCTATTACAACTGAGTTGACAGAAATCGTAAGTGGTGCCGCTGCATTGCAGGGATAATGCAAAATCCTTATCTTTCAAATCACAAAAGAAATTCAGACATTGGAAATTAGCACCATTATACCCCATATTGAAGTCTTGATCTTTGCAAGTGACAAACCACTTACATCCCTCGACATTGTTGAACTAATCAATAATAGCTTTGGCTTTTTAGAAGAGCGAATTATGTTAGATCAAGTAGAAAGTGCATTAGAAGGCATCAAAGAAAAATACGATTCTGAATTTTATCCTTTTGAAGTAAAAGAAAGTGGCGGTGGCTGGCAGTTCCTTACCAAAAAAGAATATCATAAAACAATCGCACAATTAAATGGCGATAAATTCCTAAAAAGATTGTCCAATGCTGCATTAGAAACATTGGCCATCATTGCTTATAAACAGCCTATTACAAAAGGCGAGATTGAAGCAATTCGTGGTGTTAACAGCGATTATAGTATCCAAAAATTATTAGAAAAAGAACTGATCCTAATCAGTGGCAGAAACGAACACTCACCGGGAAAGCCCTTGGTTTATGCAACTTCTAAAAACTTCATGGACTATTTTGGTATTAATAGCGCATCAGATCTTCCAAAAATTCGCGAAGTACTCGCAGAGCAATTAGTAGAAGGTACCCGACCAGAAGACTTCACAAATCTCCCTATATCAGAACATATTGGATATGAATCATTGGAAGAAGAAATTCCAACTGAAAACATTTCTGCTATTGCCGTAAACCAGGATGGAGAATTAATCATTCCCGAGGAAACAACCACTTCTGAAGAAACACCTACTGAAGAAACTAATTCAGACTCTGCCGATCAGGATGAGACAAAAGACCCCTCTGAAGAAGCGGGCGATGAAGAAAAACCAGAATAATTTCTGCATTTTTTTAGTCCATGGCTTAAGACAATTATCTTCGCATGATGCAGCAAGAATTGTCACCTGAATTGTTATGCGGTATCGCTAAAACTTACGGAACTCCTTTATACGTTTACAACGCCGATAAAATAACGGCTCAATTTAGAAATTTGCAAAATGCTTTTGCCAATTCTAATACCAGATTTTTCTATGCCAGTAAGGCATTAACGAATATCAATATTCTAAAACATATTCTTTCAATAGGTTGTTCTATTGATTGCAGTTCAGTAAATGAAGCGCACCTCGCTTTGCATGTAGGCTTTAAACCAGAAAATGTTCTTTACACGAGCAATGGAATCGACTTCAGTGAAATTGAAGAAGCGGTTGGATTAGGAATTAACATCAATATAGATAGTTTATCAAACCTTGAAAAATTTGGAAAAAAATATGGGCACAGTTATCCAGTAGGAATTCGTCTGCGCCCCAATATTATGGCAGGAGGTAATCTTAAAATCTCTACTGGTCATAGCAATAGCAAATTTGGAATTCCCATTGAACAATTGAATGAGATTTTAGATCTGATTCAAACGCATGATTTATTTATTCGCGGTTTACATATTCATACAGGAAGTGAAATCAAAGATGTTTCTGTATTTATGAAAGTTGCAGAAGTATTTTTTGATTTGATCCCTCATTTTCAAGAGTTGGAATTCCTAGATCTTGGGGGTGGATTTAAAGTGGCTTATAAAGACCGCGACCATGAAACAGATATTAACCAATTGGGAAAAGAAATTGAAGTTTTCCTGACTAATTTGGAAAATAAGCTTCAAAAGAAATTTCAGTGTTGGTTTGAACCTGGTAAATATTTGGTGAGTGAATCTGGTTACTTAATCACGAAAGTAAACGTGTTAAAAACATCACAGAACACTGTTTTTGCAGGAGTAGATACTGGGTTGAATCATCTGATTCGTCCCATGATGTACGATGCTTACCATCGCATAGCCAATATCAGTAACACAAATGCACCCATAAAAACATACACCATTACCGGCAATATTTGTGAAACAGATACATTTGGCACTGACCGACATTTACATGAAGTGCGCGAAGGCGATCTTCTTGCTATTTATAATGCTGGTGCATATGGTTTTGAAATGTCGAGCAATTATAATTCACGTTACAAACCAGCAGAAGTACTTGTTGTATCAGGCAAAGCATCCTTAATTAGAAAAAGGGATGAATTTAGCGACTTGTTAAGAAACCAAATTACCGTGTTATAGAACAAAAATGTAGTTTGCATACGCATGATCGAAATTAAAAACATAGTAAAACAGTTTAGCGACAGAGTTATCCTTAACGACATCAGTGCCGTTATGGAACCCGGAAAATGCAATCTGATCATTGGCACCAGTGGAAGCGGTAAAACTGTTCTAACTAAATGTATGGTAGGATTGTTTAAGCCAGATGCTGGTCAAATTATCTTTGATGGTGTTGATATGTTTTCGATGGATAATGACACACGAAAACAATTGCGTCAACAAATTGGAATGTTATTCCAGGGAACTGCCTTATTTGATTCAATGACGGTTGAACAGAATGTATTATTCCCTTTGGATATGTTTACTAGATGGACCAAAGCTGAAAAAATGCATCGTGTGGATGAAGTACTTGATCGTGTAAATCTACAAGATGCGCATAAAAAATTTCCATCCGAAATCAGTGGCGGTATGAAGAAAAGAGTAGGTATTGCTCGATCTATTGTGTTGAATCCAAAATATCTTTTTTGCGATGAGCCAAATTCAGGATTGGACCCGCAAACATCGATGGTCATTGATAAACTCATCAAAGAAATTACAGATGAATTCAAAATTACTACGATCGTAATTACACATGATATGAATAGTGTGATGGAAATCGGAGACCATATTGTGTACCTATATAATGGACAAAAACAATGGGAAGGAACTAATAAAGACATCATCTTTAGCAATGACAAATTATTGAACGACTTCATTTTCGCATCACAGTTTTTACAGGACGCAAAACAAATGCGTATGCTAGAAGCGAAAAATGAACAGCCAAATAAAAAATCAAATTAGAAAATCAATATACTATGTTACAAAAACTACTTGTTTTTTGTATGATTACATTTTGTGCGTTCACTTTACATGCACAAGCTCCTTTTGATACCATACCTCCTTATAAAAAGGACAATCGGATGCCTGCATTTAAAATAATGAGGCTCGACAATACCTGGTTTTCAAAAGAACAACTACCTAAACAAGACTATACCATCATCATTTATTTTGCTCCCGATTGTGGCCATTGTCAGCACGAAATGAAAGAAATCATCAAAAACATAGACAAATTCAAAAAAGTGAATTTTCTTTGGGTAAGTTACAAATCAATGCCTGAAATTTCTGAATTCTATGTGAAATATGAAATCAGCAAATACCCGAATATGTTTATGGGAAGGGATCTTGATTATAAGCTTCCAAGTTTTTACAGAGTTAAAATGACTCCATTTGTGGCAGTATATGATAAAAACAATCTATTCATAAAGGCATTTGAAGGTGGTGCAGAAATGAAAGAATTATTACCAGTGTTAAAACTTAATTAGTTGATTTTTATCATCTATAAGAATTTAGCAAGTACTACCTTTACCGCGTTAAAAAATTAATCAATCTCTAAATAGCTTCATTTATGAAAGTTACTGTTGTAGGTGCTGGTGCCGTGGGTGCAACCTGTGCCGATAATATTGCCCGTGCTGCTTTAGCACAGGAATTGGTAATCCTCGATATCAAAGAGGGTTTGGCAGAAGGTAAAGCACAGGATATGATGCAGACCTCTGCATTATTAGGTTTTGACACACGAATCAGTGGAAGCACTAACGATTATAGCAAAACTGCAGGTTCTGATGTGGTAGTAATTACTTCAGGCATCCCTCGTAAACCAGGAATGACACGTGAAGATTTAATTGGCACCAACGCAGGAATTGTAAAAGGTGTAGCTGAAAATATCCTGAAATATTCTCCCGACGCTATTATCATCGTGATTAGTAATCCGATGGATACCATGACATACCTGGCACTTCAATCAACTGGCTTACCTAAAAACCGTATTATTGGAATGGGTGGCACTTTAGATAGTGCACGTTTTAAATATCAATTGAGTCAACATTTAGGTTGCAGTCCTGCTGATTTAAATGCGGTTGTAGTTGGTGGACATGGTGATACTACTATGATTCCTCTAATCCGTTTAGCAACCTGGAACAGTGCTCCAGTAACCAATTTCCTTACTAAAGAACAGCAAGATCAGATCGTTGCTGATACAATGGTAGGCGGTGCTACCTTAACCAAATTAATTGGCACATCAGCCTGGTATGCACCGGGTGCAGCAGGAGCCGCTTTAGTGGAAAGTATTTTACGCGATGAGAAGAAATTGTTTACCTGTTGCGTTGCCTTAGATGGTGAATATGGCCAAAAAGATATCTGTTTGGGCGTTCCTGTTGTGATAGGCAAAAATGGATGGGAAAAAATCCTTGATTTTAAATTAAACGAAGAAGAGCAAGCTGCTTTCAATAAGAGTGCAGATGCTGTTAGAAATATGAATGAAGTATTGAAAAGTTTATAGTATTTCTAATGATATAAAAAGCCAATCCAAACCGAAAATTCGGAATTTGGATTGGCTTTTTTTTAACCATTATATTCAATACATTTATGAACATATTTTTAAAAACCAAAAAAGACTTGTCATGAAAAAAACATTATTCTTATCAGCAATGGCTTTAATGCTAGGTATGACCGCTATGGCTCAAGAGAAAAAAGAAACTAAGCACGAAGCTAAAGAAGCTAAACACGAAGCAAAAGAAGCTAAGCATGAAGCTAAGGAAGCAAAAGAAGCTAAACACGATGAGAAAAAAGAAAAGGTAGAGAAAAAAGAAAAAGCAGAAAAGAAAGAAAAGGCAGAGAAACCAGAAAAGAAAGAAAAAGGCGAAAAGAAAGAAAAAGCAGGTAAATAAATACCGCTTTGATATATAAAAAAGCAGGCCAAAGAGCCTGCTTTTTTATATATTATAATATGATTTTGCAGCTAGAACAATCGCGTCAATATTTTGTTCCTCCATACATTTAAAGTGTTTTTTAGGACAAGCTTTAGTTCCGAAATTTGAACAGGGCTGACAGGAAAGTTTTTCTACCAAGAAGTTTTTATACCGCTCTTTATTCCCATTTGCATAATAAGGCTCCACATCTAATAATGGTGAAGTTCCTCCCCAGATTGCAAGTACTGGTTTATTAAAAGCACATGCGATATATTGTAAACCAGTATCGTGTGATATAACTAGTTTCGATTTGCGCACCAGATCGGCCGATTCATGCAGATTAAATTTTCCACAAGCATTATAAATTCGAATGGAATCAACTGAGGCAATTTCCTGCGCTTCTTTAAAATCTTCTTTCCCGCCAACAAGTATAATGGGATAATCTAATTTTCTACAAAGCTCCTGCAATTTGTGTACAGGTAATTTTTTTGTGTAGTAAGAAGCTCCAATTACAATTGCCACATATCCAACCATATGCGGCATAGGAAGATCTTCTATTTTAATTTCGCAGTTTTTCGGAATAAAATAGTCCATTCCTTTTCCATCATTTTTTACAGCAAGTGGAAGAAGTGTATCCAAACAACGATCTACAATATGTGTGCCCGACATTTTATTAATATGCAATTTCGTAAGCAGAAATTTCTCATACCGCTCCTTGTCATAAGTGAGCACTTTAACATTCAAAGCCCATGCAATTCTTTTTGTTCTGAAATTTTGATGCAGGTCAATAATATAATCGTATCCCTCTAATTTCAATTCTTTAATGAGAGATGATAAATTGTCTTTAAAATAAAAGAATTTATCGATATAAGGATTGCCTTCTGTTACCGATTTGAAATTATATTTTGTAAGAAAATGTACTTCAGCATTATCCACCTGTTGTTTCAAACATCGAATAGCAGGAGTTGTAAGAACAATATCCCCAATAGAAGAAAAACGAATCACCAAAAATTTCATGCAACAAATTTAAACATAACCCAATCGCTAGGGCAGCATTTCTTCAGGCTCCAGATAATTCAAATCTTTGCTAAATGTCTCCTCAGTAAAGTAATAAGCAATCATGGTAATTGTCATTACAATGGCGCCAGTAATCATACCGCTTTTTATAATATCCCATCCCCAGGTTTTTTGAAAAAGGTCTAAGAATAACATATTAATCAAGGGTAAAATTCCCCTAACCACATTTGGAATTGTAGTGGCTGCAGTTGCTCTTAAATTTGTTCCAAACTGTTCTGCGCCCATTGTTACAAAAATTGCCCAAAAACCAGTACTAAAACCAAGTACACCACAAATAGCATACATACTATTATCTGAATTATTTACAGAGCTGAAAAATACAAATAGAGAAATGATGCAAATAATATAGAACAAAAGCAAAGCTTTTTTTCTACTCTTAAAAGCCTGACTAATAAATCCAATTAAAATATCTCCAATTGCAATAGCTGTATAAGCAAACATAATTGACCTTCCGGAATCAATAGTAGTACTTCCAAACATTGCTTTTCCGAAACGGTCACTTTGATTCACAAGTATCCCTATTACATACCATGTAGGCAAACCAATGAGCACTGCCAATGCATATTTCTTAAATCGCTTTTTGTTATTAAAGAACATAAAAAAGTTCCCCTTACTAACTGATTTGTCCATCGACAACTCTTTGAACATCCCGCTTTCAGAAACACTTACTCTTAACAATAATAAGCCAACACCTAGTCCACCTCCAATTTTATAACACAATCTCCAATCATGGGTTAATTGATACGTAAAATAAGCAAACACTGCACCAAATAAACCAATTCCAGCTACTAGGGATGTGCCTATTCCTCTTTTATTCTTGGGTAAAATCTCACTCACTAGTGTAATGCCCGCACCCAGTTCACCAGCTAACCCCAGGCCTGCCACAAATCTACATGCCGCATACTGATCAACTGTTTGAACATAACCCGTAATAATATTTGCAATAGAGTATAAAATAATAGAACCAAATAATACACTTAGCCTTCCTTTCTTATCACCTAAAACACCCCATACAATTCCACCAATAAGTAATCCTAACATTTGCCAATTAATAACCCTGGTACTTTCCGATAATAGTGTAGCATCAGTGGCGCCAACCCCTAACATGCTTGATTTTTTTACAATCGTAAAAAGAAGTAGATCGTAGATATCTACAAAATATCCTAGTGCCGCAACTATTACAGGAAGAGACAATATGCCGAATTTTTTTTCAGTCATCTTTTATATTTAAGCGGATTTCTTTTTATTGAAGATTAATTTGAAGATAACAGGCGCAGTGGTTATGAGTACAATACCCAAAACAATAATTTCTAAATGCAATTTTAAATCAAAACCAAATTGTGAAAGAATCCATTTTTGAAGATAATGTCCACCCACTAACATACTAAAGACCCAAGATACTGAACCGATTACATTATAAACAAAAAAGCGGCTTTTATTCATCTGTACAATTCCTGCAACGATGGGAGCAAATGTTCTAACAATAGGAATAAACCTTGCTGCGATTATAGCACCACCGCCATGTTTTTCATAAAAATCGTGTGCCTGTTCTAAATAATGTCTTTTAAACAAAAGGTTTTCCTTCCAATGATACATGGTTGGTCCTACTTTATTGCCGAACCAATAACCCAAAGAATTCCCTAAAATTCCAGCAGTAGAAATCAATATTAGCAACACTAATAAATCAATCATTTCATTACCAGTTGGAAATACTTCATTTGCCAAATTGGTACTATAAATTCCAGCAACAAATAAAAGACTATCTCCTGGCAAAAAGAATCCGGCAAAAAGACCAGTCTCTGCAAACACAACAAATAAGATCAACCAAAGTCCGCCGTGTTCTATATAAAACTGGGGTTGTAGTAACTGACTCCAGTGAAAAGCATCTAACAAAAAACTATAGATCATATGAATTACTTAAATGGTGGCAGTTGGGTTTTCTAAAGAATTTTCCCATTTACTAACTACAGTTGTTGCAAGTGCATTTCCTAATACATTGGTGGCAGTTCTAAACATATCGCAAAAGTGATCAATGGGTAATATTAATGCAATACCTTCTGGTGGAATATGAAACATGGCGCAGGTTGCTGTAACTACTACCAGAGAAGCCCTTGGCACACCTGCAATTCCTTTACTGGTGAGCATTAACACAATCAACATCGTAAACTGTGTGCCAATATCTAAATGAATATTATAAGCCTGTGCAATGGCAATACTTGCAAATGTCATATACATCATACTACCATCGAGATTAAAAGAATAACCAAGCGGCAAAATAAAAGCAACAATCTTATCCTTACAACCAAATTTTTCAAGCTCTTCTGTTAATTTAGGAAAAACAGCTTCGCTACTTGTAGTACTGAATGCAATGATTAATGGAGGAAAAATCGCTTTTAATAATTGTGGCATTCTTTTTCCTAGCACTATAAAACCAACAGTTATTAAAATAATCCAGAGCAGCGCAATACCTGTTATAAAATAAAGCAGGTATTTTCCATAAAATATAAATACTTCCAGTCCTTTCGTAGCAATAACAGCAGATATAGCACCAAATACTCCCAGCGGTGCAAAATTCATCACATATCCTACCATCTTTAGAATTACATGAGCCACTGCGTCAAGGCCTTTTACAACAATTTTTCCTTTATCCCCTAACGCTGCTGTTGCTATCCCAAAAAATATACTGAAGATCACCAATTGTAATATTTCATTATTGGCCATCGCTTCAAAAACACTTTTGGGAAATACATGCTCCACAAATTTTATTAAACTAAACTCCTGGGTTTTACCCACCAAATCTTTAGCCCCAGAAACATCTGCATTGGCAAGGTCCATTCCGGCACCTGGTTGAAGAACGTTTACCAATAACATCCCCAATAATAAACTCGCCAGAGACGCAGAGATAAACCATAGTAATGCTTTACCTCCCACCCTTCCAACAGATTGTAAGTCGCCAAGTTTAGCAATCCCTACCACCAAAGTTGAGAACACAAGCGGTGCAATTATCATTTGCACCAATCTTAGAAAAATGGTGGTTAGCAGTTTGATATTCTTAGAAAAAGATTCAATAAATGCAGGACTGGATTGAGTATGAATCAAATAACCTAGAATCACTCCGGTTATCATTGACACAATTATATAAAGCGTAAGCCTGTTAGATTTCTGCATAGAAGCCGTCAATTAGTGTTGCAATATAAGATTTATGGTTAAAAGCATATAAAGCACCTGAATTCAGATTTCATAAAAGTTTTCCGTCTTGAAATCAATAAATGATTATTTTGCCAAGTCTTTATTTATTTAAAAGAAACTAACTGTACTATGAGTTTATTCAGAAAAAAAGATTTAGCAGCCATGTTGGCCCAATCTGAAGACAGTGGAAAAGGTTTAAAACGCACACTAGGTGCGGGTAACCTAATTGCACTGGGAGTTGGCGCCATTATTGGAGCTGGTTTATTTGTTAGAACAGCAGCAGCAGCCGGACAAGCAGCTGGACCCGCTGTAACGCTTTCTTTTATCGTAGCTGCGATAGGATGTGCATTTGCAGGTTTATGTTATGCAGAATTTGCAGCCATGATTCCTATTTCAGGATCTGCCTATGCTTATTCTTATGTTACTATGGGTGAAACCGTTGCCTGGATTATTGGTTGGGCACTGATTATGGAATATGCACTAGGTGCTGCTACTGTATCAATTGCTTGGAGTGAATATTTAAATAAGCTGTTGGGAGGAGGCATACCTTATGAATGGAGCCATTCGCCTTTAGAAAGTATTACCGATAAGGCAGGGGTATTACATCATGGAATTATTAATGCACCTGCTTTAGTGATTCTTCTTTTGTTAACCCTTTTATTAATTAAGGGAACGCAAGAATCAGCGATGGTAAATGCAGTTATTGTATTTATTAAAGTTGCCATTGTTATCTTATTCATCTTTTTAGGATGGCATTTTATTAAACCTGAAAACCATACACCTTACTTTATTCCTGCTAACCAACCTCCTTTAATTGATGCCACTGGTAAAGTAATTGCCGACTACTCTGGCACGTTCAAACATGGTTGGGGTGGCGTTTTAGGTGGTGCAGCTATTGTGTTCTTTGCCTTTATTGGTTTCGATGCTGTTTCTACTGCAGCTCAGGAAGCAAAAAATCCAAAGAGAGATATGCCAATAGGTATTTTGGGTTCATTAGTAGTTTGTACAATTCTTTATATTTTATTCGGACATGTATTGACTGGCGTTGCTAACTGGCAAGATTTTGTGGATCCTTTAAAAGGACGCGAAGCTTCTGTAGCTTATGCTATTTCAACTTATATGACTGGTTATGGATGGCTTGCAACCGCAGTTACTGTGGCAATTTTAGCAGGATTCTCTTCTGTAATATTAGTTATGTTGATGGGTCAGAGCCGTGTATTTTATTCGATGGCTAATGATGGTTTATTGCCAAAAATCTTCTCCGACTTACATCCTAAATTCAGAACACCTTACAAATCAAATATCATTTTATTCATCTTTGTAGGTGGGTTCGCTGCATTTGTACCAGGAAGCGTTGCCGGAGATTTAACATCATTTGGAACTTTATTCGCTTTCGTTTTAGTAAGTGCGGGTATTTGGATCTTAAGAGTAAAATCACCAGAAATAGAAAGGTCTTTCAAAACTCCTTTGGTTCCTTTGGTTCCAATTTTAGGTGCTGTGATTTGTTTGGCTATGATTTTTGCATTGGATAGTCAAACTCTAAAAGTTGCATTTGCTTGGATGGCATTAGGACTTGTTGTGTATTTCGCGTATAGCAGAAAACATAGTAAGCTTCATAACCCTGCAGATATCATTCCAAAAGCTTCTGATTTCGAGAAACACTAGTTTTTAAATACTCTTGATGAAGCGCTCCAATTAACTCTGGAGCGCTTTTTTTTTGAATTTTGAATTTTGCCTTTCGATTTTTGCAACTTGGCTACTAAGTTTAGAAGCATTAAATTTGCCATCTTTTAAGAGTACTATTTAATATAACATTATGGGAAGGATTTTTGAAGTACGTAAAGCCACCATGTTTGCCCGTTGGGACAGAATGGCGAAGCAGTTTACTAGAATTGGTAAAGAAATTGTGATTGCAGTTAAAGCAAGCGGACCAGATGTTGCTACAAACCCTGCACTTCGTAGATGCTTTCAAAATGCAAAGAGTGTTGGCATGCCAAAGGATCGTGTAGAAGCAGCTATCAAGCGTGCGATGGGTAAAGATACCAGCAATTATGAAGAGATCTTATACGAAGGATATGCTCCACATGGCGTTGCGCTATTAGTAGAATCTGCAACCGATAATCATGTAAGAACGGTAGCAAACGTTAAAAGTCATTTTAATAAAGGCCATGGGGCTTTAGGGAATAGTGGTTCTGTGAGTTTTCAATTTAAAAAAATGGGGGTATTCAAACTTAATCCAGAAGGATTAAATATGGATGACCTTGAATTGGAATTAATCGACTTTGGCCTGGATGAATTAGGAGATAGTACAGATGATAACGGCAACCCGATTATCGTATTACGTTGTGCTTTTACTGACTTTGGAAACTTACAAAAAGCTTTAGAAGAAAAAGGATTGAGTACCATTAGCTCAGAGTTAGAATGGATTCCTACAACAACAGTTCCTGTTACAGATGAACAAGCTGAAGATGTGAGTAAATTAATTGAACGATTAGAGCAAGATGAAGATGTAAATAAGGTCTTTCATAATATGGGATAACATCCATTTTATAATACTTATATTTAACGCCGCCTCAATTTTAGAGCGGCGTTATTTTTTTTGATGATAGAAACAAATCCATATACTTCAAAAAGCGTTATTTTATTTGATGGCTACTGTAATTTATGCAGTTGGGCTGTTCAATTTGTGGTAAAACGTGACAAAAAAAAGAAATTTAAATTTGCATCACTACAAAGTGAATATGGAATAAAAATACTGCTCGAAAATAATTTACCAACTACAGATTTCAATTCTTTAGTGCTTGTTGAAAATGGAAAAATATATACTCAATCCACTGGCGCTTTAAAAATAGCCCGCTCACTTTCTGGTTTATGGCCCATCTTTTATGCAGCCATTATTTTACCTGCATTTATTAGAGATGGAATTTACAATTTGATAGCAAGAAATAGATATAAATGGTTTGGCAGAAAAGAAGCATGTTTTTTACTGAACGACAATACATTGTTTATAGATAAATAGTAAGATTCACTAATAAGGTATTGTAAAACTAAAAGTACTTCCTTCTCTTATATTGCTTTCTACCCAAATTTTTCCACGATGGCTTTCTACAAACTCTTTACATAAAATCAAACCGAGACCAGTTCCCTGTTCTTTTTCTGTGCCTAATTCGGAATGGTGTACCCCAATTTCAAATATATTTTTATAAACTTCAGGTTTCATCCCTAGTCCGTTATCCTTTACTTTAAAAAGCCATTCTGTATCCATTTTTTCTGCATATATATTGATTCGTCCTCCTGGATAAGTATACTTTATAGCATTAGAAATTAAATTACGAAGTATTGTGCTTAACATGTTTTTATCGGAATAGATATTAACGCTACTTGGTAATTCAACATTTATTTCGATTCCTTTTTGCTCAGCATTAACTTGTAATAACCCAAGCACTTCTTGCATAATTGTTTGAAGATCCAGATTTTCCGGTTTAAAGGAAATATTACCTGTTTGTGTATAGGACCACTCCAATAAATTTTTTAAAAGATTTCTTGTTTTTCCAGCTGCATCCTGCATCAATTTGGCACTAAGGAGAACACCATCCAAATCTTTTTTTGCAGTTTGACTAATCAATAAACTACTAAAGCCAATTAGTGTATGGAACGGATTCATTAAATCATGAGCAATGATGGAGAAGAATTTGTCTTTGGTTGCATTCAATTCTTTTAACCTACGCTCATTCTCTTTTTGCAATTCTTCTACAATCTTTCTTTTGTTAATATTTCTTGAAGCACCAATTATTTCCAACTGACCATTATTGTTAAAAACAACATGGGTAACTGTTTCAATCCAAATTAAAGTTCCATCCTTTTTATATTGCTGCAATTCATCATAATAATATTTTTTCTCCCCGTCCTGTTTTTTTAAATTTTTAATTTCAACAGCGATCTTATCCAATACTTTCTTAGCTGAGGAAGGTTCTAAAGACGAATCAATTGATTCCATCATCGCTTCTTCAACGGTAAGACCTCTTAATTGAAATACCGAGGGGCTGACATAAGTATATTTTCCAAGTGAAAGGTCCCAAACCCAAATAACATCAGCCACATTTTCGGCAAGCATTCGATAACGTTCTTCACTTACTTCTTTTAAGCTCATACTTTCTGCAACAAGCATTTGAAGTTTTTCTTGATGCAACTTAAGTTCTGAGAACGCAATAGTAGCAACGTATACCACAAAAATAATTGACAACAAAAAGAGAACGGTTTCAAAAGAAGCATCTGGATCAAGATGTTTTGCAAAAAAACCAAGCTGGTTCGCTGTTCCAATGGAAAAAAGTATACAAACAATAAAAGAAACAATAATAGAATACAAGAAGTTGCCTTTTCTAGCAAGTAATACTAAAAGAGGGATAATTAAAAAAACAATGGCAGAATATTGATAAAAAGAAAAAAACAAAAATGCCGTTATAGCTAAAGTAATAAAAAATGGAAACTGATCATTTATACTATTGTTATAATGCTGTAATTTTTTAGCCCAATATATTGGAGCAATTAATAAAATCCCAATTGTATTTCCTACTGTTAAATAAACTGAAAGTTTAAAAAAGATAGCCAAACTTATTGCTTCAGGACGTGAAATTGTTTTAACTAAAATTAAAAGGCCACTAGTTAAAATGGAAGGAAGTATACAAACAAAAAGAAAAAAAGGAAACAATTGATAATTTCTAGAAAATAATGGATGCTTTTGTATTTTCTCTAATTTAAGGGCAATTCTCCAGGCAATAAATGCCTGCAATGCATCAATCGCTGCATTTAAAAAACATAAAAACAATCTATAAAATTCTAGATTCGGATAATGATGTTGAAAATAGGAAAACGAATTCAATATAAAACTTCCAACCAATATCCAGATAATGGCAGAATAACCAAATAAAAAAAACATAATCACTCCTAGCCCAGAAGGAATCCATAATAAAGAATAATTATCTGGAGGCACACTTAATTGAAAAATACAAAAGAAGCCGGATAGTGTATAAATAATTGTAAATAATAAAGCGTATTTCCAATATAGCTTTCTACTCAGTTGGCCAGGGGGGATAGCGTTTTCTGTTATCAATTTTTAAAAATTAGGATCTAATAATTGTGCATCAAATTTATTCACTCATCATTTCTTTAATAACTGAAATAATTTCCTCTGCATTGGGTTTACTAAAATAATCACCATCACTTCCGTAACCAGGGCGATTGGGTTTGCTAGTGATAGTTCTAGGGTTTACATCTAACCAATTATAGCCACCCTGTTTTTCCATCACTTGATTATACATATAAGAGGAAGCACCACCAGGAACGTCTTCATCAATAAATACAATTCGATTTGTTTTCTTTAGTGATTCAACAATGAAGTGATTGATATCAAAGGGCAATAATGTTTGTATGTCTATGATTTCACAACTGATATCTTCACGTTCTAAACGATCTGCAGCATCCTGAATAATTCGAAGAACAGAACCGTAAGAAACAATGGTGATATCTTGTCCTTCTCTAATAATTTCAGGTATTCCTAATGGAGTGGTATATTCCAATAAGTTAGCAGGCATTTTTTCTTTTAATCGGTAACCATTCAAACATTCAATTACTATTGCAGGGTCATTACCTTGTAGTAATGTATTGTACATACCTACAGATTGTGCCATATTTCTTGGAACGCAAACATACAATCCACGTAATGCATTAATCACCATTCCTAAAGGAGATCCACTATGCCAGATACCTTCTAATCGATGACCCCTTGTTCTTATAATTAAAGGAACACTTTGCATTCCTTTGGTTCTGAAGTGCGTAGTTGCCACATCATCACTCAATGGTTGCAAACCATATAATAAATAGTCGAGGTATTGTATTTCTGCAATCGGACGAAGGCCACGCAATGATAATCCAATTGCTTGTCCAACTATCGTTAACTCTCTGATTCCTGTATCTAAAATCCTATCTCCACCATGTTTATCCTGTAAGCCTGCAAACCCTTGATTAACATCTCCGATATGACCAACATCTTCTCCAAAAGCAAACACCTTAGGATTAGTGGTGAATAAAGCATCAAAATATTTGTTCAATATTTCATAACCGTTTACAAATGGTGCATCAAAAGAAACCAGTGGTTTTACCTGCTCTACTTTTAAAGCGCTTTTTGGTCCTTCATTGTATAAATGACTATTATATTGATAACTATATTCAGAAAGTAAGTAATCGTAATAGGCTTTTATCTCCTGTTTTGTAGGAGAAGAAGGTGCCAGTTCCATAGTAATCGATAGTGCCCGCATGATGTCTCTACGAAGTGGTTCTCTATTTGAAGCTAAATCGCTTGCCATTTTTTGCAATTGATTATAAACTTCCATATCATTCACTACAGTAGTTTGAATTAAAGAAGCTGCCCGGTTT
>Ga0194037_1000172_pt1 | contig 49241 bp, 54 predicted proteins | sample JunL306m_MetaG_FD_148653 | JGI IMG/M metagenome (GOLD analysis project Ga0194037, IMG submission 148653) | Anoxic zone freshwater microbial communities from boreal shield lake in IISD Experimental Lakes Area, Ontario, Canada - Jun2016-L304-6m | ecosystem: Environmental > Aquatic > Freshwater >... | reverse complement strand
AGATGCTTGATGGCTGGAAATCAAGGCTTAAGGACTGTTATGCCGGAAAAGTTAATAATGACCCCATCATGATGGCTTGGCAGGATACCCTGAAAAGCTATTCGATTCCGATTGAGCTTCCGCTTGATCTTATGGATGGTGTTGCCATGGATATTGAGTTCAAACCTTTCGAGACTTTTGAAGAACTGTATGTATACTGTTACAAGGTTGCTGCTGTCGTAGGACTTATGACGTCTGAAATTTTTGGATACAGCGATAAACAAGCGCTGGAACATGCTATTGAACTTGGGATAGCCATGCAGTTGACTAATATTTTGCGGGATGTCGGTGAGGATGTTGATCGCGGCAGAATTTATCTTCCACTTGAGGATCTGCGACGGTTCAACTATTCGAGGGAAGAGTTTATGCAAAAAAAAATAAACGATAACTTTATCAATCTGATGAAGTTTCAGATAGAAAGGGCAAGAGGTTATTACAAAGCATCGGAAAAAGGAATTCCTATGCTTGAAAGACAAAGCCGATTTGCTGTCTGCATAAGCAGCATCAATTATGGCAATATTTTAAGTGCTATCGAAAAAAACAATTACGATGTTTTTTCGAAAAGAGCCTATCGATCTTTTTATCAGAAAGTAAGTACCATTCCATACGTCTGGTATAAAACCCGTGTGGTTTCCTGAAACTTAGGGATAAAGCGGGTTAGTCATATATAATTTCATCTACAGAATACACGAGGTTTACGACAACATGCAGAAAGAAAACGATCAGAACCAGAACAGCTCGGAACAACAGGCTCAGCCTTCTTTAAATGACCAGATGCAGCGACGTCTTGAAGAAAGGCAGCACCTCATTGATGCTGGCATAAATCCATATCCATGCCAATTTGATGTGAGTTGTTCTTCGGTGGATATTATCAAAAATTTCCAGGATGATATTCGGGAACAGGTTTCAGTAGCAGGTAGAATCATGACCATCCGAAAGATGGGAAAGGCATCGTTTTTCCATATTCAGGACTCCAAAGGCAGAATTCAGATTTACCTTAAGAAGGATGAGGTTGGCGAGGTAGCTTATGATACTTTTAAACTGCTCGATATCGGTGATATCGTTGGAGTTAAGGGGTATACCTTCAAAACCAGAACCGGTGAAATATCAGTCCATGCTGAAACAATGGAACTGCTTACTAAATCTCTAAGGCCAATACCTGTTGCTAAAGAAAAAGAGGTAGATGGGGAAAAGGTGGTTTTTGATGCGTTCAGCGACAAGGAGCTTCGTTACCGTCAGCGGTATGTTGATTTGATTGTCAATCCTGAAGTTAAGGAGACCTTTATCAAGCGAACTGCCATCGTCTTGTTTATGAGGCAATTCTTTTCAAAACAAGGATGGCTGGAAGTTGAAACTCCTATTCTGCAACCCATTTACGGGGGTGCTGCTGCCCGACCGTTTACGACGCATCACAATGCACTCGATATGCAGCTTTATCTGCGCATTGCCAATGAGCTCTACCTTAAACGCCTGATTGTAGGCGGTTTTGATGGAGTCTTTGAATTTGGAAAGGATTTCAGAAATGAGGGTATTGACCGTTTCCATAACCCTGAGTTTACTCAGGTCGAGCTCTATGTTGCCTACAAGGATTATAAATGGATGATGAAGCTGGTCGAGGAGCTTTTTTACCGGACTGCTCTTGAAGTGAACAAGAGCGATGTTACCATTTTTCTCGGTCACGAGATCGATCTGAAACCGCCTTTTAAACGTTTGAGCATTATAGACGCAATTCGGGAATATACCGGTCAGGATATTCGGGGTAAATCCGAAGATGAGCTTCGTTATACGGCAAAAGATCTTGGACTGTCTCTTGATCCAAAAATCAGCAGTGGAAAGATTATCGATGAGATTTTTGGGGAATTTGTTGAACCAAAGCTTATTCAGCCAACATTTATCACTGATTATCCAACTGAAATGTCGCCCCTTGCCAAGGAACATCCTTCTCAACCTGGAATCGTTGAGCGATTTGAACTTATTGTTGGCGGCAAAGAGGTTTGCAACTCCTTTTCGGAACTGAATGATCCGGTCATACAGCGCGAAAGGCTTGAATCTCAGGCACGCTTAAGGCAGAGGGGTGATGAGGAAGCTATGATCGTTGATGAAGACTTCCTCCGCGCTATTGAATATGGAATGCCGCCATGTGCCGGTCTAGGCATAGGTGTTGACCGTCTAGTAATGCTGCTAACCGGTCAGGACTCCATTCGGGATGTCATATTTTTTCCTCACTTGAAACCGGAATAGGATACGGGGTCGACAAGTTCCGCCGGGTTGACACACGGCGCTAACCGTATGCTGCCCCCTATGGGGCTGGAGGAATTGATGGGATGGCATAGTAGTCGCGGTACCATGCTACGAAACGACTGATGCCTTCCTTTACGGTTGTTTTCGGTTTGTAATGGACATCCTGCATGAGCTGGTCGACATCAGCAAATGTGTCCGGAACATCACCGGGCTGCATAGGCAAAAATTCTTTTTCAGCGGTACGACCAAGCTTTTGCTCAAGAGCTTCGATGTAATCCATGAGGTCGACCGGACTGCTGTTACCGATATTGTATACTCTCCATGGGCCGCGGCTTGATCCTGGATCGGGGTTAATGCCGGTCCAATCCGGGTTTGGTTCTGCCACGTGATCAAGAGTCCTTAACACTCCTTCTGCTATGTCATCAATATAGGTAAAATCCCGCCGGTGCTTGCCGTAGTTGAAAACCTGAATAGGCTTGTTGTTTACTATGGCATCTGTAAAAAGAAAAAGAGCCATGTCGGGCCTTCCCCAAGGACCGTAAACGGTAAAAAAACGAAGCCCTGTTGTTGGCAGATTGTAGAGATGACTGTAGGTATGCGCCATCAGCTCGTTGGCCTTTTTGCTTGCGGCATAAAGAGAAAGTGGGTGATCAACATTATCATGGACCGAAAAAGGCATGGTTTCATTGGCGCCGTAGACTGAACTGGAAGAGGCGTACACCAGATGCTTTACCCCGTTATGCCGACAGCCTTCGAGAATATTCAAGAAGCCGAGAATATTGCTGTTGATATATGCATGAGGATTAATAAGGGAATAACGAACCCCTGCCTGAGCAGCAAGGTTTATCACTTTTTCAAAACCTCCGTTTTGAAAAAGCTCTTCCATTGCGCTACGGTCGGCAATATCGGCTTTGATAAACGTGAATTGTTCATAAGGCAAAAGCATCGAGAGCCTGGCCTGCTTAAGCGAGACATCGTAATAATCATTCAGGTTATCGATCCCGGTTACGAGATCTCCCCTTTCAAGCAACTGCCGGCATACATGAAATCCTATAAACCCGGCAGAACCAGTCACCAGTATTTTCATTACGTAGAGCTTTTTAAATATTCCCGCTGTATCAACAGGATAAACTGGAAAACACTAAAATATTCGTCTTACGGGTATGATAAATACAATTCCACTGCCTGACAAGGGAAAAAACCTGTCACTTAACGGAAAAAAGTTCATTACAATCAGAAAAAAGTTTTTTTACTACGGGATATAACTTATTTAGGTTATAATTAAGAAGTTCCGAAATTATTTAAGTATATAGAGGCAAAAGAAAGAAACAAAACTTTATTTTCTTTAAACAATAAGAATAAATACCCGTATGAGTCGCTTTTTTGAGCGATATGAAGCAGATCCCTGCCGGTTTTATGATGAGGTTATATCAAAAGAAGGAATACCCCGAGCTCATTACGACAAGTTGCTTCAGCGCTTCAGTCAGTTTTCGAATGACGATATTAAGGCCCGTCGAGAAATTGTAAATATTTTTTTCCGGAATCAGGGCATTACCTTTACCGTTTACGGAGAAAATGAAGGTGTCGAACGACTTTTTCCATTTGATCTTATACCGAGGATTGTTCCGGCACAAGAATGGCAGATTATTGAAAAAGGGCTGACACAGAGAATTACTGCGCTTAATGAATTTCTCAAAGACATCTACCACACTCAGAAAATCCTTAAGGATAAAATCATTCCCGCAGAACTGATTCTTGGAAGCCAGCATTTCAGGAGAGAATTTGTAGGAATAAAACCACCTCTCGGTGTCTACATCCACATCACCGGCAGCGATATCATCCGCGACAAAGAGGGAAACTTTCTCGTACTTGAAGACAATCTGCGAACCCCGAGCGGAGTTTCATACATGTTACAAAACCGGCAGGCCATGAAGCGCGCATTTCCGGTGCTTTTTGACAAGTACAAAATCCGGCCAATTGACAATTATCCCCAGGAACTGCTCCGCACACTGCAGGAAATAAGCCCGAGTACCCGCAACGCCCCAAATGTTGTTGTCCTGACACCGGGTATTTATAACTCGGCTTACTTTGAGCACAGTTTTCTTGCCCGGCAAATGGGTGTTGAACTGACGGAAGGAAAAGACCTTGTTGTCAACGATAATAAGGTATACACAAGAACTACAAGAGGACTGGAAAGAGTTGATGTGATTTACAGGAGAGTTGATGATGCATTTCTTGATCCGCTGGTGTTTCGTCCTGACTCGAAACTGGGCGTAGCAGGAATTGTAAACGCATACCGTAAGGGAAATGTGGCACTTGCCAATGCAATCGGAACAGGGGTAGCTGATGACAAGGTTATTTATAGCTTTGTGCCGGCCATCATAAAATACTATCTGGGAGAAGATCCGATTCTACAGAACGTACCGACTTGGCTTGCAAGCAATCCTACTGACTTGAAATATATTCTTGAAAACCTCGGGACACTTGTTGTGAAAGCGGCCAATGAGTCTGGAGGATATGGCATGCTGATCGGACCGGAATCAACGATTGAACAGCAGGAAAGTTTTGCCGAGATGATTGTTGCCAACCCACGTAACTACATTGCCCAACCGACTATTTCGTTATCGCGTCATCCAAGCTTTTTTAACGACACTGAACTTTGGGGCTGTCATATTGACCTTCGCCCCTATGTATTGAATGGTAAAACTGTTACTATAGTCCCAGGAGGATTGACAAGAGTGGCCCTGAAGCGTGGATCGCTTGTAGTCAACTCATCTCAGGGAGGAGGCAGCAAGGATACCTGGGTTGTCGATGAATAAACTTTAATTTCTGATTACTATGTTAAGCCGTGTTGCCGAATCCCTGTTCTGGATGAGTCGTTATTTTGAACGGGCTGAAAACACAGCAAGGTTTCTTGACGTCAATTTCAACCTGCTGCTCGATCTTAATAGAATAACCCATGTAGAAAACCCAAGCTACTGGGTGGCGCTTATTCTTGTCACAAGTGACAAGGAGCGCTTTAACTCACTGTATACTGAATACACTGCGCATACTGTCACTGATTATCTGGTGTTCAATAAAAAAAATCCTAACTCCATCACTTCCTGTATCGGACTTGCAAGGGAAAATGCCCGAAGCATTATTGAGAGCATCTCAAGCGAAATGTGGGAGCAGGTGAATAAGCTCTATCACTACCTTCAAAGTGTTAACCCGCAGTTTGTCCACAACAATCCGTACGGTTTTTACAAGGAAATAAAGAACGCTTCGCATCTTTTCCAGGGAATTACTGATAATACTTTTTCTCATAATGAGGGATGGGATTTTATACAGATTGCCAAGTATCTGGAGCGTACCGACAATATTGCCCGCCTGATTGATGTCAAGTATCACATGCTCCTTACTGAAGCTCAAAACCAACCGGAAATTGTTGAAGGATCGGAGGATCTTATTCAGTGGATGGCAGTGCTAAAAAGCTGCAGTGCCCTTGAGGCTTTCAGGAAAGTATATCTTTCAAAAATCGATCCTGACAACATTTTGCGTTTTCTTATTCTCGACAGAACATTTCCGCGCAGCATTAATTTTTCTGTCTGTGCTGCTGAAGATGCCCTGTGGCGAATATCAGGCAGTTCGCGACATCGATACGTCAATAATGCTGATCGGTTAATCGGAAAATTGGAAGCTGAACTCAGTTATACTGCAATTGAAGATGTTTTTGCAATAGGATTGCATAATTATCTTGCAGACCTTGAACAGCGACTTGTGAAGGTTGGCGAACAGGTACACCTGACCTATTTTGCTTATCATACCCCGGAAATTGAATCACCGGATATTGCTGAAGGCCTTCCTTTTACCGGAATTGCAGGAGGACGACCCAACTGGAGCCAGGCACATCAGCATCAACAGCAGCAGCAGCAATAACCGGACAATACATACCATTAAGAGCATGATTTTAAAAATTGAACATTCCACACTGTTTGAATATGATAATCCGATCTATGAAACAGCCACTGAGGTCAGACTTCACCCCGACAATAATCATGCCGCACCTCAACGGTGCTCAAGCTTTAATCTTCAGGTCGATCCCCCGCCATCAACCATTTTTGAATACACCGATTTTTACGGTAACACCGTCAATCACTTCAACCTGCTCCAGAGCCATAAACAGGTAAAAATAGTTGCAACTTCAGTGGTTGAAACTGGTATTGGCCAAAGCGCAGCTTCTGATAATGATGATATTTTTCTGATTGATTTTTCCTGTCAAAGTCGCTATGTGCATTTTGATCAAGCGATACGCGATTTTACTTCTCGATTTGCCATCCATACCGACAGTTTCAAGCTTGCCGAATCGATATGCCGTCACATCAATGAATCGTTCATATATGAACCTGGAGTAACTGATGTCCACAGCACGAGCGCTGTTGTTATGGCCTTAGGACGGGGAGTCTGTCAGGATTTTGCACATATCATGCTTGCGGCATGCCGCGTGCTGGGAGTACCGGCGCGATATGTCAGCGGCTACCTGTTTGGAGGCAGCACTCCGGATGGACGCGATGAGGCAACCCATGCATGGTGTGAAGTGTATTGCGGTTTAGAGAAAGGATGGGTCGGCATGGACCCGACTCATAATACCTTGTTTGTCGATGACCGTTATATCAAGATCGGTTCCGGCAGGGACTATGATGATGTGCCGCCTGTACGGGGAACCTATAAAGGCAATGCTCTGGAAAAACTCAGTGTATCGGTTAAGGTTAGCTCAGTTGAATAAGCCCCGACTTGCCAAGGCGCATATCGGGGTGCATACAATTTTTTAATGAACGGCTTCGACGTTCAGCAGATTATGGACTTTTAACGTCAACTCGTTCATAAGAAAAGGTTTCTGGATAAAACCGACTCCATCGTCAAACATTCCCTGGGGTGCAATCATGTCATGCTGATAAAATGACATGAACAGAGTTTTGAGGTTAGGACACAGGTCAAGAAGGTTTTTAGAAAGATCGCATCCATTTACTTCCTCTAACACAATATCCGTCAGCAACAGATCTATTTCGCCCTTATATTTGCGTGCCATAGTGATCGCTTTATCTGGCGTATTAACTGCCAATACAGCATACCCTCCTTTTTTCAGCATACGCTGATAGAGATTCAGTATATCCGGCTCGTCTTCAACAAGCAGAATCGTTTCTTTAAGGTGCAGGGCTGTGGGTGGATTCTCTTCTTCACACCAATAGTCTTTTCCCGTGTACCGTCGCAAATAAACGTTTATGGTGCTCCCCTTTCCCAGTTCACTCTGACAATCGATAGTGCCATGATTCTGCTTGGCAATACCATAGGCTACCGACAAGCCCAGCCCAAGAGCAACTCTGTCGCCATCATTTTTGGTGGTAAAAAAGGGTTCGAAAATATGAGGCAAATCATTTTTATCGATCCCAATTCCATTATCGGTCACAGACAGCAGAACATAGTTGCCGGGTACCTTGCAGGGGTGGTCGGCTTCACAATCATCATGATCAATATAAACCCTTCTGGTTTCAATCGTGATCTGCCCGATACACCCTATCGCATCTTTTGCATTAAAAAAAAGTGCAGCAAGAAGCTGATCAATTTGTGAAGGATCCATTTTTAACCGGGTCCGTTGGGTATCTGGAATCCAGACAAGTGAAATATGTTCACTAAGATGCTTTTTCAACCTTAACAGCATACCTTCCACCCAAATATTCAAATCAATAATTATGGGCATCACCGGACCGCTTCGAGCAAAAGCAAGAAGCTGACTCATCATATCGGAAGAAATGCTCGCAGTTTCCAGAATATTCTTTATGTTTTTAGCCAGTGACTTATGTAACGGGGGTTCCTCAAGAACTGTTTTGACGTTATCATATATAATGTCGAGGAGATGAGAATATCGGGTCCCTATTCTTTGGACAACTTTTCCCAATAGTGCCATTTTCTGGGCCTGTATAAGCGAGGCCGCCATATTTTTCCCCGATTGCTCTGTACGCTTACGTATAACGATATCATTTGCAAGGCCGGCAAGATTGTTTACAATCCGTTCATCATCGTCATCATACGCCGAATACTTTCCTCCTACCCCGACTATCGCTGTAATCATATCGTTTGTTATGATGGGCACAACCAAAGTCCGCCTGAACAGTCCACCATGGTTTTTGTTGTGCTCGTTCTGATTACCTCTGGTATCGTATTCATTATGAATCACCGTTTTCTGTACCCGTAAGGCTTCAGTAAAAAACTCCATCTGATTTAAGGGTATTAATTCCTTCTTCTCTACAGAACTACCCTCCAGCGTGGACATGCTCTCTGACAATATTTTCAAGGAATTTTCGCTCAGATCATTACTTAGAAAACAGCAAAAACCGACCGAACTCTCGGTATAAATTTTTGCTTTATCAAGTATAGCCTGAAGAAGTTCTTCGATAGAGCATGTATCGACTTTACCGAGGATGTTGTTATGAAACAACATAGTTGCCTCCATACGCTTGCGTATGGTGATATCATGGAGTACTCCAACGATACGGCCATGATGTCCATGATTTCCGGAATATGTGACATGAACCTCACCCCAAAACATAGAACCGTTTTTTCTTCGGAAGCGCAATTCGAGAATTTGACTCGGCCGGTGATTCAGGTATGTTTCATTAATTGCAGCAAGAGTCTCTGGAATTTCTTTTTCTTCTTCAAGAAATCCGGTCAATGACTCACCTGTCATTTCATCCGGAATAAACCCGAACATTTTTTCAGCAGCTGGAGAAACATAGCTCAATACTGAGTTTTTGCCGGATAAAAAGGCAACCCCGTCCATCTCTTCTGCAATTGTTTGAAATTTGTTTTCCTCTTTTGTGAGATTTTGTTCAGCATTTCTGCTTTTATCGCAATGTTTGCGATTGAGGACAAACAGGTCTGCTCTTTTAATGCACCTGGTTTTCTGCATAAGTATGGGGGGTAAAATTCTAATAAAAACAAATCCTTAGAGGAAAAGAATAGAATCAAAGTCCCGTGCAGCTCCAGTCCATTATGGGTAACGTAAAGGATAATCAGTATAGATGTATATATGGGCTGCCAAATTAAAACAATTATATTTCTTTAATAACACTTTAAATATAACAATGAAGACGAGAAACTTATATAAAAATCGTATATAAACAAGTTATTTACGATAGAATATTAGTACCGGTATACTTGTTTTTCGGAATATTGATGAAGAAGAAAAAAGCAAACTATAACTTCCTGCCTATGCTTTTTTTTGTGCCGGCCTTTGGCTACCTTGACAATGCAAACGCGGATACCGTTAACAGGAAAATCCGTATCATCAGGAATGCCTAACCTTTAGAGCATGGGTCGCGCTTAATGTTATGACGGAAGGGCGTGATACCACTGCAACACCAATGAAATTCAGCATCATTACTACCGATCCGCACTCTTCAGCCCGATGCGGATTGCTTGAAACTGACCATGGAACTGTTCCTACTCCCATTTTTATGCCAGTGGGCACACGCGCCAGCGTCAAGTCGGTTGAACCTCGAGAGCTTAAAGAGATAGATGTTCAAATTATTCTGGCTAATACCTATCACCTCTACCTGAAACCTGGCAACGATATCATTTTTAAAGCTGGCGGTGTGCACCGGTTTATGAACTGGGATGGACCACTTTTGACTGACAGCGGAGGTTACCAGGTTTACTCGCTTTCGGATTTGCGCAAGATCACTGAGGATGGGGTAATGTTTAAATCTCATCTGGATGGTTCTAAACAGCACTTCACTCCCGAAAATGTGGTGGAGACCCAACGCATTATTGGAAGCGACATCATGATGCCGCTTGATGAGTGCCCGCCATCGACTGCTGAAAGAGAGTATATTCGCAAGTCGGGGGAATTGACTATTCGCTGGGCTGAACGGGCAAAAAAGCATTTCACTGCAACCTCTCCGGAGTACGGGCACGAGCAGTACCTTTTCGGCATTACCCAAGGCGGCGTCCATGAAGATCTGCGCAGAATTTCAACGGAAGCGCTTGTTGATCTTCAGTTTGACGGTTATGCAATTGGTGGTATGGCTGTCGGGGAGCCTGCTGCTGAGATGTACCGGATTATTGAGCTTTCCCATACACTGTTACCTGAAAAAAAACCCCGCTACCTTATGGGGGTGGGCACTCCGGAAAACATCCTGAACGCTATCGAGCGTGGAGTTGATATGTTTGACTGTGTGATACCTACCCGTGAAGGGCGAAACGGCAGAGTCTATACTCGCAACGGCAAGATGAATCTTCGCTCGGCAATATATGCTGCAGACTTTTCTTCGATTGACGAAGGTTTTGATAACCATGTGTGCCGGAATTTTTCCAGAGCGTATATTCGCCACCTTTTAAATGTAGGCGAAATTCTTGGTCTAAAACTTTGTACGCTCCAGAATATTTCTTTTTTCATGTGGCTAACCGCAACGGCACGGACCCAGATACAACAAGGCTCTTTCAAGGAGTGGAAAGCAGATTTTCTCGAACGATTTAATTACAATGAAAAAGCATAACGTATTTCTTTTGAGCCTAGGTTGCTCGAAAAACACCGTCGATTCTGAACGTCTGATGGCTCAGGCTGAAGCATCGGGTATTACCTTTACTGAACTTGCTGAAGAAGCTGATATTATCATCATCAACACCTGCGGGTTTATTGAAGATGCCAAAGAAGAGTCCATCAGCGAAACTCTTGCCGCAATCGAGAAAAAAAATGAAGGGGTCATTCAGCGCGTCTATGTAATGGGATGCCTCAGTGAACTCTATCGACAGGAACTTCATGAAGAAATGCCTGAAGTAGACGGTTTTTTCGGCACCCGCGAACTCTCAGAGGTTCTTGCTGCTATAGGGGCTGAATACCGGGAGGAGCTTTATGACCGGCGTACACTGCTGACTCCATCGCATTACGCTTATCTCAAAATTGCTGAGGGATGCAACCGATCGTGTTCGTTCTGTTCAATCCCAAAAATCAGGGGCAGGTATATAAGCCAGCCGCCTGAACAGTTACTTAGGGAAGCTGCCCTTTTGAAAGCATCCGGAGTGAAGGAGCTGAACGTTATTGCTCAGGATATAAGCCTTTATGGGTATGACCTGCAAGGCAAAACCCTGCTGAACAATCTGGTTCTGCATCTTTCCGATATGGCTTTCGACTGGATCAGGTTGTTTTATGCATACCCAGTGAATTTCCCTCTCGAAGTGATTGATACCATGCGGGAGCGTGAGAATATCTGCAACTACCTCGACATTCCGCTGCAGCATTGCAATACCCGCATTCTGCAATCGATGAACCGTGGAATCAATAAAAAAGACACCGTCCGGCTCATTGAAACCATACGTGATAAAAATCCTGATATCAGGCTCAGAACAACCATGATTGCCGGGTATCCCGGTGAAAGCCGTGAAGAGTTTGAGGAACTTCTGCAGTTTGTGGAGGAAACACGATTCGACAGACTCGGTTGTTTCCCTTATTGTCACGAAGAACATGCACCCTCCTATGCATTTCAGGAAACGCTCAGCGCTGAGGAAAAAAGAGGCCGCGTAGAGGAACTCATGGAACTACAGGAGACAGTGGCAGAAGAAACCAACCGGATTTTCGAAGGAAAAGAAATTAAGGTTCTGATTGATGAAATAGAAGGAGATACAGCCTTGGGGAGAACGGAATATGATGCTCCTGAGGTTGATAATGAATGTATTCTTACTTTTGAACATACATCGGCAACTGCAGGTTCATTCTGCATGGCAAAAATCAATGACTCCACAGCCTATGAACTGCATGGCACCGTTATCTGATTAGGCTGCTCTTAAAAGCGCACTGTTATGAGTATAAGATATATTACTTCCATTGATACTCCTGACCGTAAGAGCTTATCGGGGAGAGTGCTTTCGCAGGTTCGAAGAGAGTTCGGTGCTGAGGTTGAACCATTCACCCTGCACCTGCCAGTACCGGAACTGCTTGCCGGATCCTGGATGGCATGCAGAGAAACTCTGCTCGCCGGTGATGGAAGCCGTAATGCTAAAGAGCTTGTCGCTGCTGCAGTTTCAACCATCAACCGCTGTCCATACTGTGTTGATGCTCATAGTATTATGCTTCAGGAATCGTCTGGACTTGATTACACAGAAGCTCTTACCGCTCCCTATTTGAAGGAAGTTGCCGCATGGGCCATGGCGACACGTTCGCCCGGATCGCCGATTTTGCTTGCGCCTCCTTTTTCGCAGATTGAAGCCCCTGCATTTATCGGGACGGCTGTTTTTTTTCACTATATCAATCGTATGGTCACCATACTGCTTGGGGCATCTCCCCTGCCCTTTTCCTCCGGGCTCCCCAAAAAGGTTTCACTGCATATTGCTGCATGGTTTTTCGGGGGTGCGATACGTCTGGAGAAAATACCCGGTGAGTCGGTTGACTTGTTACTAAAAGCGGAGCTGCCTGAGGATCTGTCGTGGGCCAAAACATCTCCAGCGATTGCAGGGGCGTTCGCACGATTTGCGAAATCGATAGAGCAGGCAGGAACCACATCGCTTTCGGACAATGTTCGAGCTTCCGTAAAAAAAACATTGAGTAACTGGAACGGCAGTGACCCTGAGATGCATACCGAGTGGCTGGAAGAAGCTCTGGCCGAACTGCAAGAAGGGGAAAAAGCTGTGGCAAAGCTTGCGTTGCTTACAGCATTAGCTCCCTACAGGGTCGATGAAAAGACTGTCCGTGGATTTTCAATGCATTTCCCTGGGGATAAGCGCCTTATCTCTGCTCTTGCCTGGAGCAGTTTCACTGCATCGAGAAAAATAGGTTCCTGGCTTTAAATGTTCTCCATTGTATACAAACCCGAGCATACCATATTTATGGTATTTTTATGGTATATGCTTGGAGAGGTGGAAAAAATTGGGTTTTATTGACAATTATGAATTCAACATTACAACAATGAGCACTATAACTCAAATAACTATACTCTCTTCCAAGGCTTGCTGCTGTAACCTTATGGAGTATGGATTCCCAAGGATTTCCGGTTCGTGTACATAATAGCGAAACATCGTTTTTACAACGGCCGGCTCCTGAAAGAACAGTGACCCGGCTTTTTTTTTGACCTGTTTTTTCTGAACACTTTATATCAATAAAAAATCAATAAGGAGAAAAGCATGAATTTTAATGGCTTAAAAAATATTACGCTGGCAGCCTCTCTTATCCTGGCCTCGGGAATATCAGGTACTATAGCTGTAGCAGGAGGAAGTGCAACGCTGTTGAACGTTTCATATGATCCCACAAGGGAACTTTATCAGAGTGAGAACACTGCATTCGTCCAATACTGGCAAAAGACTTCCGGCCAGACCGTAGTTATAAACCAGTCGCATGGTGGATCAGGAAAACAGGCACGCGCAGTCATTGACGGGCTGGAGGCTGATGTTGTAACGCTGGCTCTTGCCTATGATATTGATGCGATCGCTGACAGCAAACTTCTGGATATTAACTGGCAAAAGAGGCTGGCCAGCAACAGCACTCCATATACTTCAACCATTGTTTTTGTTGTCCGTAAAGGCAATCCGAAGCAAGTCAAAAATTGGGATGATCTTATAAAACCGGGGATATCTGTTATTACCCCGAATCCTAAAACTTCCGGAGGTGCCCGCTGGAACTACCTGGCGGCATGGGGGTACAAACAAAAGCAAACCGGTTCTGCTGAACAGGCTAAAACCTTTATCAAAGCATTATACAAAAATGTGCCGGTGCTTGATACCGGAGCCCGTGGCTCAACTCTGAGCTTTGCTCAGCGCGGACTTGGCGATGTGCTTATAGCATGGGAAAATGAAGCTCACCTCATTCTTAAAGAGTTTGGTTCTGACAAGTATGAAATTATTTCACCATCGGTAAGCATTCTGGCTGAACCGCCCGTGGCCGTTGTTGATAAAAATGTCGAAAAACACGGGACACGCAAGCTTGCAGAGGCCTATCTGAACTTCCTCTATACACCGCAGGCACAAGACATTATTGCGCAAAACTATTACAGACCCCGCAACCCTGCAGCACTTAAAAAATATTCGGCAAACTTTCCCCAGATCAAGCTCTTTACCCTTGGTGAAGTTTTTGGAAACTGGAGAACAGCTCAAAAAGCCCATTTTAATGACGGTGGAGTTTTTGATCAAATTTACACTCCCTGACACGAGGTTTTTGAAGGCGTAAACGTCTGAAACTTTTTTATAAAAACGGGATACAACTTCCTATCCCGTTTTTTATTTTCCGGTTGCATAAACAACTAAAATGATGGCATTATTTCAGGCAAAAAGACGCAACATTCTACCCGGGTTCGGGCTGTCGATGGGGTACACGGTATTCTATCTGTCGGCAATTGTGATTGTGCCATTGAGTATGATATTTATTAACACCATTCCCATGGGTTGGGAGCCATTTTTGAATGCAGTAACTGCGCCTCGTGTTCTTGCTTCCTACAGACTGAGTTTTTCCACCGCTTTTTTTGCTGCACTTTTTGATGGATTCGCCGGCCTCCTTACAGCATGGGTGCTGGTACGCTATCGTTTTCCCGGTAAAGATTTCCTTGATGCACTGGTTGATCTTCCCTTTGCACTTCCGACTGCGGTTGCCGGTATCTGCTTTGCCACACTCTATTCACCGATTGGCTGGCTGGGACAGTTGCTTTCGCACTGGAACCTACAAATCATTAATTCTCCAACCGGTATTGTTATTGCCCTCGTTTTTATCGGTTTTCCGTTTGTTGTCAGGACGATTCAACCTGTACTTGAAGAGGCGGAACAGGAAATTGAAGAAGCAGCTCACTGCCTTGGTGCTACACGCTGGCAGACCTTCAGGAAAATCCTGCTTCCTCATCTCTTTCCTGCTCTTTTGACCGGAGTAACTCTTGCTTTTGCACGTGGCATCGGAGAGTATGGATCCGTGATCTTTATTGCGGGTAATCTGCCTATGAAAACTGAAATCGCTCCGTTGATGATAATGTCAAAACTCGATCAGTTCGATTACGCAGGGGCCTCTGCTGTGGCTCTTGTACTTCTTTGCATCTCTTTTTCCATGCTTCTCCTGCTCAATGCAGTGCAGGAGTGGCAACAGAAAGAATACCGTTCATAAGCTATGTCACAACCCGATACGAACAACAGCAAAGCCCCTGTTGTAAACAAAAGGATTTCTGACCCGCAATCAGTGCAAGTATTGCTGATAGGGCTAACCTATCTGTTTTTTATCGGGTTCATCTTTCTTCCACTTGGATTGGTCTTTACACAGGCTTTCCAGAAAGGATGGAGCTTTTATCTTGAATCCATCCGCGAGCCTTACGCCATAGAAGCAGTAAAGCTTACTCTTTTGACCGTCGCCATCGTTGTGCCGATAAATGCTGTTTTCGGGGTTTCGGCAGCATGGGCGATAACCAAATTTAACTTCAAAGGAAAAACTGCCCTGAAGAGCCTTCTTGACCTTCCATTTGCAGTTTCTCCTGTCATTGCCGGCCTGATTTTTGTCCTTCTTGTCGGCAGCCGCACACCTTTTGGGTCATGGCTTGGGGAACATGGTATCAAAATTATCTTTTCAACTCCAGGGATTATCATTGCCACTATTTTTGTAACATTTCCCTTTATAGCCCGAGAATTGATTCCTTTGATGGAAGCCCAAGGAAGGGATGAAGAGGAAGCTGCACTGACACTTGGGGCAAGAGGATGGCAGATTTTTGGAAAAATCACTCTGCCAAATATAAGATGGGGGCTTCTCTATGGAATGATTCTTTGCGGTGCACGCTCCATCGGAGAGTTTGGTGCTGTATCTGTAGTGTCAGGACATATCCGTGGTCAGACCAACACAATTCCGCTGCATGTAGAAATCCTGTACAGTGAATACAATTTTACGGCATCGTTTGCCGTTGCGTCACTCCTTGTCTTTCTTGCTCTTTTAACGGTAGTGATAAAGAATGGCATGGAAAAACACTTTCATAAAAACAGTTTACATCTTTAGGATCTGACATGGGTATAGAACTGCAAAACATCAATAAAAAATTTGGCGAGTATAAGGCGATTGATAATCTCAGCCTGAGTATCCCCTCGGGAGATCTGATTGCGCTTCTGGGGCCTTCGGGTTGTGGAAAAACTACCCTGCTGCGCATCATTGCCGGTTTAGAGTTGGCTGACTCCGGAAAAATAATTCTGGAAAACAAGGATACCACAAACCTGCCGCCAAGAAAGAAAAATGTAGGTTTTGTTTTTCAGCATTATGCGCTTTTTCGTCGTCTTAATGTTTTTGAAAATGTAGCCTTCGGCTTAAAAGTCCTTCCATTTAAGGAACGTCCTCCACGCATTGAAATACGAGACAGAGTTGAACATCTTTTAAAACTGGTACAAATGGATTGGGCGCTGAACCGTTACCCGTCACAGCTTTCTGGTGGACAGCGTCAGCGGGTTGCTTTGGCAAGAGCTTTAGCCGTAAATCCAAGGGTACTGCTTTTGGATGAGCCATTTTCAGCACTGGATGCTAAGGTGCGACAGGAACTGCGTCGCTGGCTCCGAAAACTACACGATGAAATTCATGTCACCAGTATTTTTGTTACCCATGACCAGGAAGAAGCCCTGGAACTGGCGGATAAAATTGTAGTCATCAATAAAGGCAGAATTGAACAGGAGGGAACACCTCAGGAGGTTTACGATCACCCGGCGAATGCCTTTGTTTATAATTTTCTGGGTAATGTCAATGTCTTCCACGGGCGTATCAAAAACGGTAAGGTAAGCTTAGGCGATCACGACCTGGATGCTCCGGACGAACTGAAAAATATTGAAGAAAAACCAAGCCAGACCTTTGTGCGGCCGCATGAAATAGGTATCAGCAGAATCCGCAGTAATGAGAACGACCTTGTTGGTATTATACACGAGGTACGCCTCCAGGGTGGACAGATTGGGTTGAACATAGAATGCGAAGGTCTTGATAACCCCATAGAAGCAGAAGTCCCCAGAGACCTTTTTGTGAATCTTCAGCTTGCCAAAGGGGTACAGGTTTTTGTTACCATTAACCGTGTCCGCGTGTTTGCCGGTGATTACGAGATTTAAATTGTCAGCCTTTCTTTACATTTTTCTAGCAAGGTAAACTGTACAATAGACTGAATGACAGCTTTCATTATGGAAGGCTGAAAACCTTGCATGCAGAATTTGTTATGCCATGACATCCTCGCTCAGTTAAGAGCCACAAACATGCTGTGCAAAAATCCTTGAGAGAGTTCCCCTGGATAAGATTAACTCTCTTTTTCGCTTTTTGTTGTTTTTACCTCGGGAGCATCGATGACTTTATTGATTTCAGCTTCGATATCACTTTGAGCCTTTTTAAACTCCTTCAGACCTTTTCCCATCCCGCGCATAAGTTCGGGTAATTTTGATGGGCCAAAAAGCAACAGAACGGCTCCACCAATGAGTATTATATCCATTTGACCAAACATAACAGACCTCCTACAATTGATTTGAAAAACTTTCTTTGTGGTAAATGACTCTTCCGGTAATGCGTTAGACTGATATTGCAACAGCCTCACTGACCTTTTTTCTTAGACGGGTTTGACATCGATTTAATGGTCTGACGCATTTTTTCTTTGCGCATGAGCATTAACGCCATATAGAGCACGACAAGAAGGTTAATGGATACAAACACGATCTTGAGCCATGTAAAACCTTTCGCCAGTTCGAAAAGTTCTATCGGAAGATAAACACCACCGCTCAGTAGCGCAAGCCATTCGGACCATCGTTGAGCAAACCAGAGTCCATAGGCTTCAACAAACCTTATTGCTGAATATAACAATGCAAGAAATGCAAAAAAACTTAACTGACCATTAGCCAGGTTACCGGCAGCTGCGATAAAGATTTTAGGAATGTTTTTTGCCGGGTTGAGATGTAGATGCCCGACCAACTGTTCTGCAATACTCTGAATATCCTGATGCATCAATGAAAAGAGAGCTAGTCCGGTAAAAAGAACCAACACCCCTTTACAAGCTTCAAAAAGGGCTATGATTTTAAGGCCTTTTGTCCTTTCATGCTCAGATTTCATAATCAGAATATACAAATCCTTGACTCACAAGGTGCTCTTTTGGCGATTGAAACCAAGAGTGTTCGGTGTGTGTTACGTATAAAAGTATAGTTTAAAATTAATTGGCGGTCAATTCTTAAGGAGATATCACTGGGTGGCAAATTATATGACATGTATAAGAAAGGAATGGTATACCATGGCAAGTCGAACTGGTATTCTATTGATGATGACGATCTGTTCAATTTTTTTTTATCCTCTGAGAGCTCAATCTGTAACCTCCGGCGTTTCTGATACTCTGTCTGTGGACAGGATAAAAATGATGAATGGTGAGCCTGTTGTTATGCTTACCAGGCTTGATGAAGGAGTCACTGACGTAACGGGAATAATTTTTATTGCCGCACCACCTAAAAAGGTTTGGGATGTCTTAACCGATTATAATCATCAAAAAAACTTTATACCGAACATCATTGAAAGCGGTTTGATAACTGATGATGGTGTTGAACAGGTTGTATCTCAAACAGGCAAGAGTAAGATATTGATCTTCCAGATGAAGGTGTCTGTTACCTTAAAAATTCGGGGGGATTACTTGCGCTCTCTCGATTTTCAGCAAATAAGTGGTGATTTCAAGGTGTATAAGGGAAGGTGGATTCTGGAAGAGTCCCCTCAGGGACATGGGACATTACTTTATTATAAAGCCGAAGTCAAACCCAATTTTTTTGCACCTGCATTTATTGTCAGAAGTGTTCAGAAACATGATTTTCCTGCGGTGCTGATTGCTCTTAAAACTAAGGCTGAATTAAGCAGTCAAACAGTCACCAAATGAACAAAAAAGATAATTCTATAACCTTTACCCCTTGGCGAACATGAATGAACTGAAAAATAAATCTTGTGTACCCTGCTCTGAAGGCTCTAGTCAACTGCCGTTAGTTGAGATTGAAAAATTACATGAAAATATTCCGGAATGGCAAGTTGTTAGTAATGATGGCATGAACATGTTGCAGAGGACCTTTTCTTTTCCTGATTTTAGAACAGCTCTCACTTTTACGAATCAAGTAGGCGAATTGGCTGAAGTTGAGGGGCATCATCCGAAACTGGTTACAGAATGGGGCAAGGTAACGGTCGTCTGGTGGACACACTCAGTACAGGGACTTCATGCGAATGATTTTATCATGGCCGCAAGAACCAGTGATCTTTTTACAGAATGATGCTGATAGGTCCGCAAAGTTAACTTGAAAAGCTTGATTCATTTTGAGCAAGCACTGAAACATCACGAACGAAATTATATTGATAATACTTATGAGAAAGCGTACGTTCGAGTAAAAGGACCAGACGCTATGACAACAACGACTATCAGTGTAACGGGAGCCCGAGCGAAGCTATACAAGCTAATTGATGAAACAGTCAGTTCACATAGACCTGTCGTCATCAAAGGGAAAAGAGGGAATGCTGTCCTTTTGTCGGAAAGTGACTGGAATGCAATTTCAGAGACATTGCATCTTGTATCCATTCCGGGCATGCACAAATCAATTCAAGAGGGCCTTAAAGAGGGGATCTCTGAGTGCTCGCAAGAGCTTAACTGGTGACTTGGCAGCTTGTCTATTCCAAGCAGGCTCAAAAGGATCCAAAAAAACTTGCATCTGCCGGTTTAAAACTTAAGGCATTGGAACTGCTTGGGATTCTACAAAATAATCCAATCCAGACTCCCCCGTCTTTTGAGAAGCTTGTCGGCGATCTTTTTGGTGCCTACTCAAGAAGATTGAATATCCAGCACAGTCTTGTCTATCAGGTCTATGAGACAGAGCATATGGTTAAAATTATCCGCCTCTGGACTCATTATGAATAGATTATCAGGTACAAACTATGTTACGACTAGTTTTGTGGATCAAGCTCCAGGATAGTCGCATTGTAGCCCTGCTTGCGGAGTTTGACAGCTGTTTCTTTACCATAGGCGTACAACACGAAGTGGCAGGAAACATGACCGAATATGTCATAAAATGAATCCACCTGTTCCGGAGCTGTAAAGGCTATACCTGAAAAGTGCGAGAGATCTCTATGGTTATACCTGTTCACTGAGTTTTTCATCGAGGCAAGGGAAATTATCTTTCCCGGCAAAAGGCATCGGCAGGGTTCCTGGCCGATATAGAGAATTTTAGGTCGCATTCTGTACAGCAATGCTGTGCGACCGATAATGGCCAGCAAAGGCGAAGTGTGCTCCTGCATGTGCATGGAATCAACCAATGTCAAGCAAACGGATTCATCAACAAAACCAGCCTTGTACACCAAGGCTACCGGCATTTGCGGATTTATGCCATCCTCAATAAGTGTGCATTGGAGTTCCTTCAGTCGACTGGCACACATATAGTAGACAAGCGTGTGATCACGGGCTCCGGCAAGAGCATTGTGGGCACTCAGCAGTGTGACTCCCCCACTGACCGCTCTCAGAGTAAGAGGGATTCCTGCTGATGCCGCAGCACTCTGCACAGCAGAAACCCCCGCTACGACCTCCACATCAATCTGGCGATCAAGCAGATAGGCCATCTCTTCTCCTCCCCTGCCAAAAATAAGCGGGTCTCCACCCTTAAGTCGGACAACAACCTTTTTATGAAGTGCTGCCTGGTAGAGCTGGCTGTTTATCGCCTTCTGGTCTGTATGGTGGCGCCCCTTCCGTTTTCCGACAAAAATTTTCTCAGCATGATAAACGTCAAGCAGTCCAGTGTCGATGAGATCGTCATAAAAAATAACATCTGCATTCCGCAATAGCGCATCTGCCCGAAGCGTCAGATAATCACGACTTCCGGCACCAGCTCCTGTCAAATAGACCTTTCCGTAACTCCGGCGTATATCCATCGGACTGAAGAGCACTTTAAGGTCAGCGCGATCCTTTCTTGCAACAATAACACTCTTTTCGTGAAGCGGATGGTCCGAATCCAAATCGTGAAAGAGTTTGTGGCTGATCAATGCGACGATATCCAATCCTGCGGGTAAACGATCAGGGAGAGATGGGCCCGCTATGATAACTGCATCCGACTTTTCATCAAAAAGAGCCTGAAAAAGATCACCTTCAAGCGAAAATAATCTATAAGGAAAAGCACATAAAGATCCCCGCTCCGAGAGTTCGTGATCAGGATACCCGATAACGATTTGAACGGGATCAGGGTTTGATGCCATTATCAGTGAAGAGTTGTTTAATCCTGTTCCGCCAGAGAATTGCGTTGCGTACATCAGTTCCACCAGACGATACAGCAACCATCATAGGGCCTTCGCTGAAAAGAGCCGGGGTAAGAAAATCACACAATTCAGGATCGTCAGGTGTATTGACCAGAATTCCAAGGGTATTGGCTTCCCGCTTTATGGTGCGGTTAATTTCCCTGACACTGCTGCATGCATAAACCATAAATTTGCCGTCCAGATCCTCCCGACGAAATTCCCTGATATGATACGAAAATCCACTTTGAGCGATCTCATTTGTGAGCTCCAGAGAAAGCTCTTCACCAACAACAGTAACTTGGCAACTGAACTTTCGAAGCATCTGTACCTTTTCAAGAGCAGCTTTTCCGCCACCGGCTATCAGCACATGCTTCTCTTTAACATTAAGGCTTACCGGCAGATAGTTCATATCTGGTACTCGATGATGATTTCTTTTATTTTCAAAAGATCGGCAACCTCCTTTACGGCTTCAGCTACGCTTCCCCCTGAAGAAATCTGCAAATCGGGATGGTATCGGGTAAAGCTGTTTTCACCAAGATTAACGACAAGAATATCACTCGGTTCGTTCAACTGCTTTAGGATTTCAATATCATAATCATCGGCATCATCAATAGTAGTGATGAAAATAAGTCCGGCATCGGTGAGTATGCGGGCAAGCTCACCTATTCTTCTAAGCCTTTCGCCTGCGTTATCAACATGATATCCAAGATCAGCATCCAGACCACGGTCAATATTGGCAACGCCAAGGTAATAAGCGTTCAAGCGGTTGCTGAATAACCCCTGCTCAAGAGCTTTAGCTATAGATCGTTTCCCTGTACCAGGAACTCCGGTAAAGACGATAAACTTCGCCCGATGCCGGTTAGCCTGTTCCCTTTGTTCCGATTTGATCAGCCCTTTTTCCCAGTTGTTTTCGCGTTCCCGAATATGGCGCTGAAGCAGAGTTTCATCGGTTGAGAGGTTCTCAATAACTATACCGCCCCCTGCAATTTCGTAATTGTCAACGATAACAAACCTTCCTGTAGCCTCACTAGCAGCGGCAGGATCAAAAGCAATTGGACGGGATGTTTCGAGAATACACTCCCCGACATCACGGCAATCAAGCTGATGTTTATTTTTACTGTAGCTCAAATCCGAGGCATCAAGCGTGTTGCATATTTCAGCGAGTTTCACTGATGCGCGGGCAGATCCAATTTTAAGTTTGTACTCCTTCTGCATGATCATCGGGGCTCTGCCAACCCAGAATATATTCACTCTGAAACGAGTGCCGACTTCGGGCAATGGCTCAGAGGGTTTGACCATAAGTTCACCGGGACGTATATAGATCTGGGTGGTGAGGGTAAACCCCAAAGCCTCTCCAGTTACGGCAGTTTGTTTCGATGCGGTATTGAAGGACTCTACTGACTGTATGGCCGACTGCTTCCCGGAAGGGAGAAACAGCACCTCGTCACCAACACTTACAGAACCGGCGGCAACGTTGCCGGCTACAATTCTGCGGTCATCATTCCGTCGGGTAAACTTGTAGATATCCTGCACAGGAAAACGGAAGGGTTTGTCCTGTAACTGCTTGTCGCTTTTGAAACCGTCGAGCTGCTGAAGAACAGTAGCACCCGTGTACCAAGGCATTCGTTCAGAAAGAGTTGCGATATTGTCGCCTTCACGGGCACTGACAGGAATAAAGCTGACAGGCTTGACCTTGATCTGGGCAAGAAACCCCGAATAGTCGGATTTGAGCTTTTCAAAAACCTCTTCGCTGAAATCGACAAGGTCCATTTTGTTGACCAGCACCGTGACCTGCTTCACGCCAAGCATAGAGACCATCTGACCATGACGCTTTGAGTTTTCCTTGATGCCTTCATCCACGTCAATAACAAGCAGGGCTGATTCTGCCCTCGAAGCGCCGGTTATCATATTTTTCAAAAACTCAATGTGTCCTGGAGCATCGATGATGATGTAGTCGCGTGCGGCTGTTTTAAAGAAACAGCGTGCCATGTCAATGGTGATTCCCTGTGACTGCTCATCTTTGAGCGCATCAAGGAGAAAGGCATACTCGAAAGGCTTTGAGTTCTTCCTGCAGTTCTCTTTTACTGATTCAAGCTTGCCCATTGGCAATGTACCTGTATCTGCCAGAAGCCTGCCGATCACGGTGCTTTTACCGTGATCGACATGACCGACAATAACGATATTCATTTGTGCTCGTCCATTCATCATTCCAATCCGAGATAATAATTTACTGATTCTGCATTTTTTTGTTGGGGTTCAGGAATCACCCCAACCTACATAGAGTTACATGTAGCCATCACGGCGGAGGGTTTCAAGCCCTCCATCCTCACTGTCCTGGGCACGGCCTGAGCGCTCGGCGATATTGGAAAGCCTTCCGCTTTTTAGCTCGTCGATGATTTCGGGGACCGTTCGGGAAACAGAATCGACAGGATTGGTGCAGGGATAACAGCCGAGTGAGCGATACCTTGTACCTTCGCCCTGATTGAAATAGAGCGAAACAACAGGGATCTTTTCTCTCTCGATATACTCCCAGATGTTCAGCTCTGTCCAGTCGAGCAGCGGGTGAATGCGGACATGGGTCCCGGGAGCAAAATCGGTTTTGAACTGGTTCCAGAACTCTGGCGGCTGGTCGCCGACATCCCAGACGTTATCCTTGTCCCTTGGGGAGAAATACCTCTCTTTTGAGCGGCTCCCCTCCTCGTCTGCCCGGACTCCTACTATAACGCCGGTATAGGGCTCTTTGCCTTCATCCTGAACGTAGCGCTTAAGCTCGTGGTCCATGCGGTACCTGGGCCACTCGCCGGAAAGGGTGTGTTTCAGCGCTTCGCTTTTCAGATATTTGCAGCAGGTAATGCGATCGGTATTGCCGTCCGGAAAGGTGAGCTTGCTCTCAAGCGCTTCGCGGTTTTCACCGTACATCATGTTAAGATTCCACTCGAGTGCTATACGATCGCGATAGGTGATCATTTCCGGGATCTTGTAGTGGGTATCGATGTGGACAAGCGGTATTGGGACATGTCCGAAAAAAGCTTTGCGGGCAAGCCAGAGCATGACAGTGCTGTCTTTGCCAATGGACCAGAGCATGCAAAGGCTTTTAAATTCGCGGTAGGCTTCCCTGAGGATATAGACGCTTTGAGCTTCCAGTTTGTCGAGATGATCCATTCTTTCTAAATAGAGTTACTTATGTTCACGGTGCAGGCCGCACTCGCGATGTTCGGCAATTTCCCACCACCAGCGACCTGCCCTGATATACTCTCCCGGTTTTACAGCCCTGGAGCAAGGTGCACAACCTATGCTTGGATAACCGCTGTCATGAAGAGCATTAAAGGGAACTGAGCGGGTTTTGATATAGTCCCAGACCCAGGCTTCCGACACTTCCGCCAAGGGGTTAATTTTGTAGAGACCGAACGCCACATCCCACTCAACGGGTGCAACAGCGGTTCTGGTGACAGACTGCTCGCGGCGGAGGCCGCAAATCCAGGCTTTCAGGGTGGAAAGTTTCCGCATAAGCGGCTGCACCTTTCGAATACGGCAACACTCCCTGCGAAGTTCAATGCTTTCATAAAAAAGGTTTGCTCCATGCTCGGTTACCATCGCTTCAACAGCGGGAGTTTCAGGAAAAAGCACTTCTATCTTTATACCGTAACGCTTTCTCGTTGCATCCAGAACATCGTAGGTTTCCTGATGCAGTCGGCCAGTATCCAAGGTAAAAATGGGTACCGAAAGCAATTCTCTGTGAAGAATATCAGTTATAACCTGATCCTCAGCACCAAAACTTGAAGCAAGTGCAGTTGAAGCCGGACCAAAAAACTCAACGACACGTCGAATAATCTCTACGGGCGTTTTTCCTGACAGTTCAAAATTCAGGTTTTCTACCGTTGTACTGCTCATAACGAATTTTGTCTCATTAGATAATGCTTACATGAGTATTTCAGAATATTATCAACTGTTACCGAAAATTTCCTCTTTAACATTTTCAAGTCCAATCCGGTTAATCATATGGCCGAAACGTTCTTTTTTCTGAGCATTATCCTTATAAACCTGGACAGTTTTCTCTATAAGGAGATACAATTCATCTTCGGTTTCAACCATTTTTTTCAAAATGGAGGCAAAGCGTGGTATTCTACCCATAGTACCCCCTATAAATAGAGTATAGCCTCTTCTCCCTACAGCCCATGCCTGATCGGCACAAAATGTCTTGCAAACACCACAATTTATGCATTTCTCATGGTCAACTACATAAAAATGGCCATTATTGTTCTGCTTGCGATCAATTGCATTGACCGGGCAAATCGGAATGCATAAACCGCAATCACTGCAGGCCGAAGGAATCCATTTTGGTTCTATGGCACCCCTTACGCCAATATCATTTTCGTTCGCCTTGGTACAATTGTTCGCGCATCCTGTGACCGACATCTTGAATTTTGAAGGAGTTTCCTTTTTGAAATATCTTGCATCAAGTTCTCTTGCAATCTTCTTTGTATCGAAAACTCCCCAACGGCAGGTTTCTCCCCCCGGACAGGCCACAATAACGCGAATACGAGGGCCGCAGGAACCCAACTCTACCCCTGACTGCTGCAGTTCAAGTTCCGCATGTTCCAGATTATCTCGATGTACATAATGGATTTCAACTCCCTGGCGAGTAGAAAGATGAACAAACCCTCTTCCGTATTTTTCAGCAACTGCGGCAATGCATGAGAGTTGCGAAGCCGTTAGATCGCCAGCTACTGCCTTAAGACGCAACACGTAATAATTCTGTTGTTTTTGCCCCATCATACCTACTTTGCTGACAGGCGCTATATAAGGTTCTTGTACCTGCATATGATGTAACTTTCAAAGTTTCCTCAAATATCATCTTACGATTGTAAACCGGAGGCAAGGCTGAGCAAGCCCAGTTAACAATTGCTAATAAACCCTTAATTAGCATTAATATCCAAGCATATACCCTATAAATACCATAAATATGGTATGTCCGATGATACCTTAACGAATGCTGATATAAGTAAAGATATGCAGCTATTAATACAGGAATAAATGAGTTAACACCATACTGCAACCATTTTTTTAAAGACATACAATGGTGAGAAGTGCTTGTATTTCAAACTGATGTTGTGTATACTTTAACAATTGTAACAGCATATAAGCATACAGAAATCCAAACGGATCGAAGTTTAATGTGTTTATGCTCATACAGGAATCACACACGTCTAAGGATACCGAAACATTTAGCCTTAAATAGTAATGGCTAGAGGGTATGATTGTTACGTTTGATAAAAAATTTTCTCCAAGATAAATTTAACACCCTGCTGAAATACAAGCATCATTACCCGATGACGGCTAAAGTATCGCAGCTTTTTGGTTTGACTCCATAACTATTGACCATCTGAGGATTTCTCAGTACAATAACATAGGCAACAACAGGTATGCGTTGTTCTCAGGTTAATTATTTCCCTTGACTGCACTTCATTTTAATAATTCGGAACAAAGGAGGTAGGATAATGTCAAAAAAAATAGTCGTGTTAGGTGGTGGTACCGGAGGAACGATCGTCTCCAATAACCTGAGGAGACATTTGCCAAAAGATTGGGAAATCACCGTGATCGATCGTGATGACCGGCATATCTATCAACCGGGGATGCTCTTTGTTCCATTCGGAATTCAAAAGGCAAGCACTCTTGTTCGGTCGAGGAAAAAGTATATCCTTCCGGACGTTAATTTTGTGATTGATGAGATCACGCATATTGACCCGGAAAAGAAAGAAGTAAAAACAAAAAAACACAAATTTTCTTATGATTTTCTTGTTATCAGTACAGGATGCAAGATAGTGCCTGAGGAAAATGATGGCTTGATGGATGCATGGGGTAAAAATGCGTTTTCATTTTATACTATCGAGGCCGCTGAAATGCTTCGCAAGAAACTGAATGAGTTTGATGGTGGTAAATTGGTGATGAATATTGCCGAACTTCCCTTTAAATGCCCGGTAGCTCCTATCGAGTTCGTTTTTCTTGCTGATTGGTTCTTCAAGAAGAAAGGCATCAGAAACAAAACTGAGATTGAACTGGTTACCCCCCTACCCGGTGCTTTTACGAAGCCAAAGGCTTCGGCGGTTTTTATTGAGTCCGCCAAAAGCAAAAATATTAAAATAACAACCAGTTACGAGCTCAGTTCCGTCAATGGAAAAGAGAAGTACATAGAATCTGTAAAGGGTGATAAAGTATCATTTGATACCTTAGTCGTTGTGCCATCTACCATAGGTGATGCTGTCATCAGTGAGTCAGGTATGGACGACGGGATAGGCTATGTCCCAACTCACCATAACACCCTGAAGGCGCTCAAGTATGATAATATCTACGTTATCGGCGATGCAACAAACGTACCAACATCCAAGGCCGGCTCGGTTGCACATTATGAAGCGGATGTAGTTGTTTTCAATATCATGTCTGAAATACATGGAGTCAAACCTGAAGAGATATACGATGGTCATTCAACATGTTTCATTGTTTACTCGAAAGGTACATCCTCACTCATCGACTTCAACTATAAAATAGAGCCATTACACGGGAAGTTTCCAGCTCCAAAATTCGGACCATTCTCACTTCTCAAAGAAACCAAGATGAACTGGTATGGAAAATTAGGTTTTGAAGCGCTCTACTGGAACGTTCTCCTTGCAGGCCGTCATCTTGGCGCTCCACCAACCCTCGTCATGGCTGGAAAAGAAGTCGGATAAGCATGGAAACAATGAATTCAGTACAATTACCAAGACTGATGATATCGTCGCCACAGAAAAGTTCAGGCAAGACAATCGTCAGCATTGGTATTATATCTCATTTTGTCAGTCAGGGTATATCAGTCCAGAGTTTCAAGAAAGGACCTGACTTCATTGATCCAATGTGGCTCAGCCTTGCAAGCGGCAGGGAGTGCTTCAATCTTGATCCCTACCTCATGGGCATGGAGGCTTGCTGTAACTCGTTTCTGAGAAACAGCAGCAACGATAACAACAGCCTCTCACTTATTGAAGCAAACCATGGTTTGCATGATGGCATGGATCTTGACGGTTCTGACAGCAGTGCAGCAGTTGCAGAGCTATTGAAAACACCGGTATTGCTGGTAGTTGACAGTAGACATACAAACAGGGGAATTGCTGCACTTGTTATGGGAATGCAGGCGATGCCTCCCAGGGTAACTATTGCAGGGGTTATTTTAAATCAGGTAAGAAGTCCCCGTCAAGAGGAAAAGCAGAAAAGCGCAATTGAGCAATTTTGCAATGTACCAGTTGTGGGCGCTATTCCTATGGACCAAGAACTTGTTATACCCGAAAGACATCTTGGATTGACCACGGTGGGCGAAACAACTGATGCTGAAGAATTGATTCATCGTGCAGGAGAAAAGATTGCTCATTATTGTGATATGAGTACAATCAGTGCAATGTTTTATGAGGTTCCAAGACTGAAAACAAAAACTCATGATATAAGTGTTCGGAAAAGTACATCGCAGGTTAGAATGGGAGTTTTCAGAGATGCTGCATTCTGTTTTTACTATCCCGAAAATCTGGATGCATTGAAAACCAACGGCGCTGAGATTGTATTTATTGATTCGCTCAAGGCAACTTCTCTGCCTGAAATTGATGGACTTTATATTGGCGGAGGATTTCCTGAATCTTTTTTAGAGGTATTAAGCACAAACAAGGGACTTCTAGATGATGTACATGCACGAGTAGAAGAAGGGATGCCTCTTTACGCTGAATGCGGCGGACTGATCTACCTTAGCGAAAGTGCTTCGTATGGAGGTAAAACCTATGCACTTGCTGGAATACTGCCCTTTGATATCTGCTTTCAGCGCTATCCCGAAGGGCATGGATATCTTGATTTGAAAAGTCGTTGTGACTCACCGTGGTTCAAAAAGGATATGCGGATAAAGGCCCACGAGTTTCATTATTCGAAACCTGTCATTCCAGAAGCAGGGTGTACATACCAGTTTGATGTGGTCAGGGGAAAGGGAATTACTGGAAAAAATGATGGCGTGCTATATCGAAACCTTTTTGCATCCTATGGGCATATACATGCAATCGGAAATCCTGAGTGGGCAGAGAAATTTGTTTCACTGGCATCCGATGTCAAAGCCAAAAAGCGTGTTGCTGCAATATGATTTTTTCTCTTGTAAAAAGGGGAAAAAACAAAAAAATGTTCATGAATAATTTGAAATTTTCTAAACAAATAATTAACTATATAGTTATGCTGATTAACTGTTTTTTAGTTACCGCTCCCCTCTTACTATAGTTTGTCATTATTGAATTAGCATTCCGTGATTGACTGAAAATCTTATTTCTTGCTGATAGATTTCTGCTTTTTTTTATTTGCCATTTCGTCATTTATTGCCGGTTTTTCCATTTATACAAAAATCATTAAAGGAGTGAATTATGTCTATTGAAGTTAATGGTACCAGTTATGCTACCGATGAAAACGGTTATCTCCTTAATCTGGGGGAGTGGACTGAGGATGTTGCAAAAAAGTTAGCCGAAGTTGAAGAGATTGACATGACTGAAGAGCATTGGAATCTAGTGAATTTCCTCAGGGGTTATTATGAAGAATACCAAATAGCACCAGCTGTCAAAATACTGACTAAAGCTATAGCCAATGAAAAAGGGATGGATAAAAAAGATGCTTCAGAGTTCCTTTACAAGCTTTTCCCAAAAGGTCCGGCATTGCAGGCATGTAAAGTTGCTGGACTGCCGAAACCAACTGGATGTGTTTAAGGGCAAAAAAAGCTGTTTCCTACAAACAAGTTACTGTGAATCAAAGGAGGCATAATGGAAGGCGTTAAAGGTGCTGCTTCAGAAGGAATACATCATGGCAAGGAAGACGGAGTAAAAGGAAATGAGAAATTTCTGAATCCGACACCAATGCTTGACGAGTTGGAAAAAGGCCCCTGGCCAAGCTTTATTTCGGGGTTCAAAGAACTTGCGGAAAGAACGGAAAAGCCCATGCTGCGTGGCGTGATGGATCAGCTTGAATACTCCTATAATACAAAAATGGGATATTGGAAAGGTGGTCTTGTTACTGTCGATGGTTATGGCGCGGGCGTCATCACTCGATATTCGATGATAAAAGACAAGATTCCTGAAGCAGCTGAATTTCACACCATGCGAATTCAACCTGCTCCCGGGCTTCACTATAACTCCAAAATGATGCGGGAACTCTGCGATATCTGGGAGAAATACGGTAGTGGAATTATTGCCCTTCATGGTCAGACTGGTGATATCATGCTACAGGGGATCGAAGAAAAAAATGTTCAGCAGTGTTTTGATGAGCTCAACCAGGCTGGCTGGGATCTTGGAGGCGCTGGTGCAGGCATGCGAACTGCAGTCTCCTGTATTGGCCCAGGTCGTTGTGAAAATGCTTGTTACGACAATCTGAAGGTGCATTTGAAAGTACTGAAACACTTCGTAGGTGCTCTTCACCGTCCTGAATGGAACTATAAAATCAAGCTGAAGTTTTCAGGATGCCCCAATGACTGTACCAACGCTATCATGCGTTCGGATTTGGCGGTTGTCGGCACATGGAAGGATTCGATTCAGGTTGAGGAGCATGAGGTCAAGGCTTGGGTTGAGGAAAGAGGTCTTGATGCGCTGGTTAATCAGGTAATCAATCTTTGTCCGACCAGAGCGATATCGCTTAATAACGGTGAGATGGTTATAGAGAGCAGGGATTGCGTTCGCTGTATGCACTGCCTGAATGCCATGCCGAAAGCTCTTTCGCCTGGCAAATTGAGGGGGATTTCCCTCTTGATGGGCGGCAAAAACACCCTTAAAGTCGGTGTCAATATGGGATCACTGATTGTGCCTTTCATGAAGATGGAAAATGATGAAGATATTGATGCTTTCATTGAACTGGTCGAGGAAATTATTGACTGGTGGGATGATAATGGTCTGGACCACGAAAGAATTGGTGAAACCATTGAGCGTGTCGGCCTGAAACTGTTTCTGGAGGGTATCGGCCATCAAGCAGACATCAATATGGTGACGAGACCGCGTGATAATCCTTATTTCAAGGCTAAATACTGACCGGGATAGGCGGGCCAGAGCTGATAATCCGGCCTGAAAAGATTACTTACTTTCAAACAGGCAGTAAACTGCCTCCATAATGAAGGAAATATTTTATGAGCAGTCCTGAAAATAAGTGGAAAACCGTAGAGTCGGGGCCTCACACCTATGAGGATGCACTTCACCCTGTCGTGCTAAAAAACTACGGAAAGTGGAAATATCATGAAATTCCCAAACCTGGCGTACTGAAACATGTTGCCCAGAGTGGTGATGTTATTTATACGGTTCGTGCCGGAACACCCCGTCAAGATACGGTGGATATGGTCAGAAGGCTTTGTGATATAGCTGACAAGTACAGTGACGGTTTTTTCCGGTTCACCGTACGCAATAACGTTGAATTTCTGACTCCACATGAGGAAAATGTCGAGTTGATGATCAGGGATCTGGAAAATATGGGCTTTCCTGTGGGAGGAACTGGGATGTGCATTTCTTCTGTTTCTCACACCCAGGGGTGGCTTCATTGTGATATACCTGCAACGGATGCATCCGGAGTTGTCAAGTCAATTATGGACAGTGTCTACAACGAGTTCAAGGACATGCAGATGCCGAACAAGGTTAGGCTGTCGACTTCGTGCTGTTCAATCAACTGTGGCGGACAGGCCGATATTGCCATTGTTGTTAAACACACCCGTCCGCCGCGGGTCAATCATGATCACCTTTCTCTTGTGTGTGAATTACCGAAAGCCGTTGCCCGCTGTCCTGTTGCAGCCATAAGGCCAACTGTTGTTAACGGTAAACGATCACTAATGGTGGATGAGGCGAAATGTATCTGCTGTGGTGCATGTTTTGGAGCCTGCCCGGCAATGGAAATCAATCATCCTGAACATTCAAAGTTTGCAATCTGGGTAGGAGGAAAAAACAGCAATGCAAGATCCAAACCTTCAACCATGAGCATTGTGGCACATAATCTCCCAAATAACCCCCCGAGATGGCCTGAAGTAACCGCAGTCATCGGTCAGATTCTTTATGCATATAAAGAAGGTGGGCGCCCTTGGGAACGCGTTGGAGAATGGATTAACCGTATTGGCTGGAAACGCTTTTTTGAAGAGGCCAACCTTACTTTTGATGAAGATATGATTGACAGCTACCGTCATGCCAGAACTACCTTCAATCAATCAGCTCATGTTCGCTTTTAGTTAAAGGAGATATTCATGACAGTAGAATCCAATCCAATCCTTGATTTTGCGAATCATTACCAATTTCCTGAATTCATTGAACAAACGGGAGTTGATAAAATTGTCGCATTCGGAGATCAAAGTCACAAGTGCCCTGTTTACATCAGACAGATACCACCATGCACGGCAGAATGCCCGGCTGGTGAAGATATAAGAGGGTATCACCGATTACTAGCCGGCATTGACAAGTCACATGATGCATGGAATGCAGCATGGGAAACACTTGTTGATGCTAACCCTTTTCCTGCGGTAATGGGGAGAATATGTCCCCATCCTTGCCAGGGTGGATGCAATCGCCAGTATCATGACGAAAGTGTAGCTATCAATGCAGTCGAACAAGCTATAGGCAATTACGGGATTGAAGCCAATCTGCAACTCCCCGGACCGGGCATTGATACCGGTAAGAGAGTTGCCGTTGTGGGTGGCGGGCCGGCTGGATTGTCTGCTGCATATCAGTTGCGTCGCAAAGGTCATGCAGTGACTCTTTACGATGCCAATGAAAAATTGGGCGGCATGGTTCTTTACGGAATTATGGGTTACCGTGTGGATCGCACCATTCTTGAAGCTGAGATTCAACGCATTATTAACCTTGGTGTCGAAACAAAGATGGGGGTACGCATCGGAAACGACATCACCCTTGAAGAGCTTGAAAATGAGTATGATGCCGTTTTTGTGGGGATGGGGGCTCAAGTTGGCAGAGGGCTGCCGATTCCTGGTTTTACGAATACGTATGGAACAACAAATGCTATTGATTTTTTAAAACAGTATGAAATTGAAGGTGATTCGGTTTCGGTTGGTAAAAAGGTTGTTGTTATCGGCGATGGAAACGTTGCCATGGATGTGGCGAGGCTTGCACTGCGTCTTGGGTCTGCGGCTCTCTTGATTTCAGGGGTTCCGAGAGAAGAGATGGCTTGTTTTCCAGAAGAGTTTGATGATGCCTTCAGGGAAGGAACAACCATGCATTACATGACAGGAACGCTTGAGGTTTTGAAGAATGAAAACGGTGTCAGGGGACTGGTTTGTAGTAAAATGGTTAAAAAAGAAAAAGGCGAAGAGGGATGGAATTCGCCCATTCCTTTTCTTCGCTACAAGAACACTGATGAAACCTTTGAGATTGCGTGTGATATGGTTGTTGCTGCCATCGGACAGACAACCGACATGCAGGGGTTTGAAAGCATTACACATGCAAGTCAATGGCTCAAGGTCGATCGCTATTTCCGCTTGCAGGGCAAGGAAAAGGTTTTCGGAGGGGGGGATGCTATAAAAGTTGACCTTATCACTACGGCTGTAGGGCATGGACGCAAGGCTGCACATTCGATTGATGCTTTTCTGAAGGGAGACGCGCTTCCTGAACAGGGTTATCGTGATGTGACTAAAGTTCAAAAACAGGATGTTTTATACTTTTTTCATTCGGAACAGGCTAAAAGAGAGACCAAAAAGCCGGTTAATGTTATCGGGAACCACAATGAACTTCTTATACCATTAACAACAGAACAGATTCGGGCAGAATCGGAGCGATGCATGAGTTGCGGGCTTTGTTTTGACTGTAAACAGTGTGTTTCGTTCTGTCCTCAGGAAGCCGTCACACGGTTCAGGGATAACCCACAAGGTGAGGTGGTGTATACCAATTATTCGAAATGCGTCGGATGTCACATCTGTTCCCTGGTGTGCCCTTCCGGATACATTCAGATGGGAATTGGAGATGGTCTGTGACGGGCAGGAATGACAACTTCGAAAATGATGGAGGCAACAGCGCGATGGTAGATGATATAATTATCACTCTTCAGAATGCGATTGAAATTTCAAGAAACTGGGCTCATACCGGGTGGTCTGTAACGTTCGGACCTCGCAACACTGAAGTGTTGTCGCTCGAACAAGCAAAGGCCCTCCCGAAAAATTTCGTTTTTCGGGAGGAGGCGCTTAACTACTGGCGTCAGGCACAGCTTACGGGAAATGATGCAGCTGATTCGGGTGTAAAAGCATTGAATGCCCTGAAAACAGGCAATCTCAGCGTTGCTGCTGATGCTCTTTATTTTTCACAGTATATAGAACAGCCTTTCGCCGGATACTCAAGACTCTGGCGTGATTTGTATGAAACCGTGAAGGCTTTGGTTATCAAGGACTGAAGAGCTAAGTATCATCTTTTTTTCATAACTGGTTAATCATTCGACTGACGGTGAATATTGGAATTCTACTCAAAGAGGGGCCGTACAATCATCAGGCATCTGATACGGCCTATAATTTTGCTGAAGCAGCAATCAAACGAGGGCATACGATAGATGCCGTCTTTCTTTATAATGACGGTGTCCTGAATGTTTCAAAACTTATGGATCCGCCACAGGATGACAGAAACATTTCGACCCGCTGGATGGCTTTCAGTCAAAAATACAACGTCAAGATTTTTGCCTGCGTTGTAGCATCAAAACGACGCAGCATCAACGATGAAGTATTGATTAACGGTGGGGTTATAACCGGACTTGGAACTTTCACTGACATTGCCACACGAAACGACAGACTTGTAACCTTTGGAGATTGAAAGAGGTGACATATGGATTTTGTACAGGATATGAACATTAAAAAAATCATGCATGTGCTGCGCCAAGCACCACACGGCACCATTTATACCTATGAGGGACTGGAAATGATTTTGATCATGGCAACCTATGACCAGGACATTTCAGTTGTTTTTATCGGTGATGGTGTATATGCGCTTAAGAAAGGTCAGGAAACCTCTGCTATAGGTATCAAAGGTTTTGCAAAAACATTTATGGCTCTTGATGGCTATGATGTTGAAAAACTTTATGTCGATCAGCTTTCGCTTGAAGAAAGAGGGCTGACGGAGGATGATCTGGTTGTTGCTGTTGAAGTGCTCAACTCCGAAGAGATTGGTTGTCTGATGAAGGATCAGGATGTTATTATTCAGCATTGAAGAGACATTATACTCACTTGAAATTGCTTTATCTATAAACTGACACCGAAACATTACGTTCAATTATGCTGCACACCATCAATAAATCTCCATTTGGAAACGATAGCCTGCAAACCTGCGTCAGGTTTGCTCTTCCGGGTGATCCAATTTTATTGATTGAAGACGGTGTTTATGCTGTCCAGGCAGGTAATCGCTTTGCATCAATGATTGAAAATATTCTGCAAAAGAATCCTGTTTTTGCACTGCAACCGGATCTTAGTGCACGTGGAATCAGTATGATATCGAATGGAGTCAAAACCGTCGATTATGATGGATTTGTGGAACTGGTCGAGCAACATCAGGTTAATAGCTGGCTATAACAACCCGCAACTATTTTTTAAGGCCACATGAGAACTGCATGGGGAAAACTGATACAGAAAAACAGGGATAATGTTCTTGATCAGTGGATCGAAAAGGGGCTTTCTATTTTTTCTGAAAAAATTGGCCGGAACACTCCAATAGGCGAATCGCTTTCGGATGGTCTTGCATTGATGCTTGACGGGATTGAGGAGAATAGCAAAAGTTTTATGGCTGCCGTAAACCAGATAGCACGAATCTTTGCGGTTCAACCACTTCCCCCTTCAAAAGTGTTATCCCTTTTTTTTGAACTGAAAACAATCCTTTATGAAATAGGCCTGAAAGAGAATAACAGCCATGCCTTGAAGCAAGTGGATTGGGACGCATGCCAAAAACGCATTGAACAGATTACTCTTGTCTCCTTTGATTGTTATATGGCAAATCGTGAAAAAATTTATCAGCTTAAAGTTGAAGAAAGTAAACGGCAGGCATTCATGCTTTTGAGGAGGGCTCAAGCATGAAAAAAACGCTCTTACCTTTTTTGATGGTAATAGTTTTAGCGCTTATTCCTTATGTCGGCGTTCAGTATGCGGGACTTGGTTATCTGTTCGGGATTGTTTTACCCTATTCAGCGATAACCGTACTGATCTTCGGCTTCATTTTCAGAATGGTTGACTGGTTAAGAAGGCCCGTACCTTTTTGTATCCCTACAACATGCGGCCAGGAAAAATCTTTGGACTGGATCAAGCAGGATAAACTGGAAAGTCCTTCAAACTTCTGGTATGCTGCTGTCAGGGTGCTGTCTGAAGTGCTTTTTTTCCGTTCACTGTTTCGAAATACCCGATCCGAATTGCATAAAGGGTCAAATCTGACCTATGGCTCAAACAAGTGGTTATGGCTTGGGGGTTTAGCTTTTCACTGGTCTCTCTTGGTGATTATGCTCAGACATGCCCGTTTTTTTTTCATCATGGTTCCGGATTCACTCCAATATCTTGATGATGCTGACCGATTTCTTGATGTCACTCTTCCGGCATTTTACATGACCGATGCTCTTGTGCTTGCCGCAGTATCCTTTCTCGTTCTCCGCAGGATTCGGGATGCCAAAATGCGGATTATATCTCTCGCTTCCGATTTTTTCCCACTCTTTTTAATTATCTCTATTGTCGTGGTGGGAATCAGCATGCGCTATGTTACCAAGATTGATGTGATGCCGGTGAAGGCCCTTATGATAAACCTTCTTAATTTTAGTTTTGAACCTCCCGGAGAGATTGGCGTGCTGTTTTACGTTCATTTATTTCTGATTTGCGTACTTGCAATCTACTTCCCTTTCAGCAAACTGATGCATATGGGCGGAATTTTTTTAAGCCCTACCCGCAATCAGTGTAATAACAGCAGGGCAAAGCGGCATATCAATCCATGGAATTCTGCCATAAAATTCAGGACGTACACTGAGTACGAGGATGATTATCGCGACAAGATGAAAAAGGCAAAATTGCCGGTTGAAAAGCAATAAATATGTCGAAATACTCTCCCAAATTATCCGAACTCAAAAAAGAGTTTGACGAAAAGCCAAGTCTTCTCAAAGGGAATTACCTGGACAAAGAGTGGTGGGAAATACCCGTAGAGTTCCGTGATGGAAACTGGTGCTTTCCTGCCAAACCTGAAGTGCTTGAAAATCTCAGCTTTCCCAATCCCCGTAAATGGGCTGCAACTGACCAGGACTGGAAACTGCCTGCCGGCTGGGAAAAAATCATCAGCGACGGGTTAAAGAGCCGCCTTAAAAAATACCGTTCTTTAAAGCTTTTTCTTGACACTTGCGTCCGTTGCGGTGCATGTGCTGATAAATGCCATTTTTTTCTTGGTACCGGAGATCCGAAAAATATGCCTGTTGTCAGAGCGGAACTTTTACGATCAGTCTACCGCAATGATTTTCCTCTTGCTGAGAAAATTCTGAAGGGGTTTTCAGGATCCAGAAAGCTGACTCCGGATGTTCTCAAGGAGTGGCACATGTATTTCCACCAGTGTACTGAGTGCCGCCGATGTTCGGTTTTCTGTCCTTTCGGTATTGATACTGCTGAAATTACAATGCTTGCCCGTGAGTTGCTCAACCTGATAGGCGTCAACAATAACTGGATACTGGAGCCTGTTTCAAACTGCAACCGTACCGGAAACCATCTTGGTATTGAGCCGCACACTTTCGTACAGAACATTGAGTCACTGGCTGAGGATATTGAGGATCTTACTGGTATCAATGTTCAGCCAACGTTCAACCGCAAAGGTGCTGAAGTTCTGTTTATAACCCCATCAGGCGATGTATTTGGTGACCCAGGTGTTTATACGATGATGGGTTACCTGCTTCTTTTTCATCATATCGGGCTGGATTATACCATCAGTACCTATGCCTCAGAGGGGGGAAATTTCGGCATGTTCACCTCAAATGATATGATGAAAAAGCTGAATGCCAAGATGTATCATGAAGCAAAACGCCTTGGAGTAAAATGGATTCTTGGTGGAGAGTGCGGTCATATGTGGCGAGTGGTGCATCAGTATATGGATACGATGAATGGTCCTGCAGATTTTCTTGAGCAACCGGTTTCTCCGATTACAGGCACAAAATTTACAAATGCTGCCTCAACAAAAATGGTTCATATAGCTGAATTCACTGCTGATTTGATTCACCATAAAAAACTGAAACTTGATCCGACCCGAAACGATCACCTGAGGACAACCTTTCATGATTCCTGCAATATCGCACGCGGGATGGGAATGTTTGATGAACCCCGGTATGTCCTTCAACATGTGTGTAACAGCTTTCATGAAATGCCCGAAAATACTATAAGGGAGCAGACCTTTTGCTGCGGATCGGGCAGTGGTCTGAATACCGAAGAGTATATGGACATCAGAATGCGGGGCGGATTGCCGAGAGCAAACGCTGTCAAGCATGTTAAGGAGAGGCATCACGTTAACTCCCTGGTTACTATTTGCGCTATTGATCGTGCGAGTCTTCCGACTCTTATGAACTATTGGGTTCCTGGAGTTTCGGTTTATGGTCTCCATGAACTTGTTGGTAATGCTCTGGTTATGCAGGGCGAGAAAAAGAGAACTGAAGACCTGAGGGAAAATCCTATGGCAGGTTTTGAGGACGGGGAGGAAGATGACGAGTAGAAAAAAACCAATAATCTTTATCGGTCTAACTCTTGCTTTGTTTGCTGTGCTTTTCACCTTTCTGACAGAAGGAAAAGCAGAAAAAACAACTCAGACGCCTGTAATGAATTCACACCAGGCAGTCTCGGTGGACAGCACGAAATGCATCGCCACGAAAGAGTTCATGCGCGCCAATCACATGCGGGTATTGAACGAATGGCGGAATTCAAGTGTCCGTGAGGGAAATCGCATTTTCGTTGCTCCCAATGGGAGCAAGTTAGTCAAGAGTCTGAATACCTGTCTGGGTTGTCACAAGAATAACAAGCTTTTTTGCTATAACTGCCACATGTATGCCAATGTCAAGCCAAAATGCTGGAATTGTCATATATCGCCCATGGAAACACCATGATGAACGAAGAGAGAAGAGCATTTATCAAGAAATCCGGTTTAGGGATTCTTGCGTGTCTGGGAGCCGCGTCCGGTTTAATCCCGACGTTTTCCCTGGAAAAAACAGTGCTTCCCGCATGGGATGAAAAGCCGATTCCAGGAAAAATCCGATGGGGAATGCTGATTGATACTCGTAAATGCATAGAAGAATGTGACAAATGCATCGCACAATGCCACCACGAGCACAATGTTCCAGATTTTAATAACCGCAAGGACGAGGTCAAATGGATTTGGAAAAGTTCCTACAACAAAGTGTTTCCGACAGCAAGCCAGCAGTTTCAAAGCAAAACAATTCATGAACGGCCCTATCTTGCGCTCTGCAACCATTGTGATGAGTCTCCCTGTACTCGCGTATGCCCTACTGAAGCAACTTTTAAACGGTGGGATGGAATTGTAGCAATGGACTATCACCGCTGCATAGGCTGCCGGTTCTGTATGGCCGCCTGCCCCTATGGATCAAGGAGCTTTAACTGGCAGGATCCCCGTACTGCGATCAAGGATCCGAGTACAGCATATCCGACAAGGGAACAGGGTGTCGTTGAAAAATGCAATTTCTGTTCTGACCGACTTGTAAAAGGCATGCTTCCCGCCTGCGTTGAAGCATGCCCACAACAGGTGATGACCTTCGGCGATCTGAATGATCCAAAGTCTGAAATCCGCAGGTTGCTTGAGAATAACGAGACCATGCAGCGTAAGCCCGAACTGGGTACAAAACCGTCTGTTTTTTATATTATTTAACGATTTCCCATGATTGAGAAAGCTCTGAAAGGAAACCGAAACTACTGGACCTGGATATCGTTTCTGGTTCTGGTGATTGTCTCCGGTATCTCAGCCTATAGTCAGCAGAGGTGGTTCGGGCTCACTGTTACCGGGATGGGCCGGGATGTCAGCTGGGGACTCTACATAGCACAATTCACCTTTCTTGTTGGGGTGGCCGCATCGGCGGTGATGGTGGTACTTCCCTACTATCTCCATAACTACAAGGCATTCGGAAAAATTGTCATTATCGGGGAGTTCCTTGCGGTTTCCGCTACCTTGATGTGCCTTCTTTTTATCCTTGCGGATATGGGAAGACCGGACAGGGTTCTCAACGTCATGCTTTTTCCAAGTCCTCATTCGATGGTGTTCTGGGATGTTCTGGCACTAAATGGCTATTTCATTATTAATCTGGTTAGCGGTTGGACGGTATTGGGTGCAGAACGAAAAGGGATCCCGCCTCCAACATGGGTCAAGCCTGTTATTTATCTTTCCATACCCTGGGCAATCAGTATCCATACTGTTACAGCATTCCTTTATGCAGGCCTTCCGGGGCGCCATCTCTGGCTGACTGCAGTGCTTGCGCCACGCTTTCTTGCATCCGCGTTTGCTGCAGGAACTTCTCTGTTAATTCTACTCACCTTCATCCTGAAAAAAACAACAGGTTTCGATGCCGGTAGTGACGCAAGAGAAAAGCTTGCAATACTAGCAACCTACGCCGGGGTAACAAATTTCTTCCTGATCGGCACGGAATTTTTTACTGCGTTCTACAGCAATATCCCTGGTCACTTACAAAGCCTGCAGTACCTCTTTTTCGGTCTTCATGGTCACAGCCATCTGGTGCCATGGATGTGGTTTTCCCTGTTAATAGGCCTAGGCTCAGTCTTAGTGCTGTTGATTCCGAAATTGAGAACTTCATCTGAATGGTTAACTGCAGCTTGTACCGGTTTGGTGATTTCCATCTGGATCGACAAGGGGGTTGGCCTGATTCTTGGTGGCTTTGTGCCTTCACCTCTAGAAGATATTATTGAATACTCCCCTACCTTCACCGAAATATCAATTACACTGGGAATTTGGGCAGTCGGCATTCTATTGCTCACCATCCTCCTTAAGGTTGCTGTAGCTGTTAAACAAAGTGCTGAGGTTTGAGTAATCATTCCTGAGGGGGAGGTCAAAATTTGATGTCATCATCAACATTCAGCAAGAGAGTCCGCAAGTTGAGGCGGACTTTTTTGTTTTTAAGAGAGGTTTTTCAATGGTTTTTGACGCAGCAAAGGCACTTCTTATCTTTCAGTTGCGGTTCGCTTTATCTATTATTTATCAATGAAATTGCCATATTATGATGATGTTTCTGCCTATCAATATTCGGATTGATGACAAAAAGATTCTGTTCATCGGTGGAGCAAAAATTGCGATGCACAAAATACTGACCGTTGAAAAATACACTTCTAATATTACGATTCTCGCTCCAGAGATCAGTGAAGAGCTAAAAGGAAAAGAATTTACAGAGATATACAAGGAATATGAGAAAACCGACTTGAATGGGTTCTTTCTTGTTTATGCCTGCACCAACAACATTGAAGTTAACCGCAGGATCAAAAACGATGCTGAAACTTGTAGAATTCTGGTGAATGTGGTGGATAACAGAGAGCTCTCCGATTTCATTTCGCCAGCTGTTTTTAAACAGGATGAGATGACGGTTGCCATATCCTCCAATGGACAAAACGTAAAGAAATCTGTTGAGTGGAGAGATAAAATCAAAGCCATTCTTCAGAATCATTGAAGTTCATAGAGGTACCCAATAAAAAAGGCAGTAATAATGACAATACAAGTACCGGCCAGTATAGACAAAGCCAAAACTCCCAGTAACGGATATGTTTATATCATAGGCGCAGGACCAGGAGATCCTGAATTACTTACCCTCAAAGGCGAAAGGGTTCTCCGTGAGGCTGATATTATTCTCTATGATGATCTTGTGAGCAGCGAACTGATCGAACGGTTTGATGCCCTGAAAATTTATACCGGTAAAAGAAAAGACAGCCACCACTTTGAACAGGATGAGATTAATGATGAAATAGTTCGTCATGCCCGCCAAGGGAAAAAAGTTGCACGGTTAAAAGGTGGAGATCCTTTTGTTTTCGGCAGGGGTGGTGAAGAAATAGAAGTGTTACGGAACAACGGTATCGGATATGAAATAATCCCGGGGATTACTGCTGCCCATGGAGCAAGTGCCTATAGTGAAATTCCTTTAACCATGAGAAAAATTTCATCTTCCGTTGCCTTTTGTACAGGACATCCGATAAACAAAATCCAGGTGCCTGATGCTGATACTCTTGTCTATTACATGGTAGCATCTTCCGTTCACGACGTACTTGATGCCGTCGTCAACAAGGGATGGAAGGATGATACCAAAGTTGCCATTGTTCAGAATGCAACCAGATATAATCAGAAAATTTTTACCGGTACGCTTGCTGAGTTAAGAAAAAGGGAAAAGGCGGTCTATTCTCCAGCACTACTTATTCTAGGAGCTAATATCAACCAGTTCATTATGGATAACTGGTACTCCAAGAAGAAGAAGGTGCTGAATACCGGTGATAATGAAATGATGTACAACAGTGAAGAATATATCGTGGTGCCCTTCCCATGTCATCGGGTGGAGGGAGGTGACCGGGGTAAGGTTAACCAATGCTTTAAGACTATTGGCGAGTATTCCGTCCTGTTATTCCCGAACAGGTTTTCCGTGACCTATTTCTTCAAGTACCTGCATGAGTACGGCAAAGACGTTCGTTATCTCGCAAAGCATAAAATATATACGTCAAGTAAAGCTGCTTCTGCTGATTTGCTGAACTATGGGGTGATTGCGGATATGCATATTGAAGCTGAATGCTCTGGAGAAATTATAAACATGCTTCGGCAAAAAGGTGTTGAGAATGAAAACATTCTACTTCCCGCATCAAATATCTTTGATGAAAATCTGGTGAATGGATTAATGTCATTAAACAACAAGGTGACACCTTTGAGTGTGTATGACCAAGGGCCCAGGGAAAAGGGGGCAACGATCGAGCTTGATTTTATTGACGAAATTTATTTTTCATCACCTGCGTGTGTCAGAAATTTCAAGAGCTGTTATACGACAATTCCGGAAACGATTGTAGTGACAACTCACGATCAACAAACCGAAGATGAGTTTGAAAAGCTTTTCATTGGCAACGCTTCCCCACTTTTGTAAACCTTTCTACCTATAGAGAGGCTGCCGGATGTCGAAGTTCGCTCCCCTTTTCTCTCTCTTAAGGGCTTACATCGGTTCATAAGACTTACTGAATCCAGCCTTGTAGAATAGCTGTACAGCTAACAACGGAAACTATCACCCAGAGACTTATTCCCTGAGCGAGTGGCCTTATGCCTGTTTTAGCCAGCACGTTTCTAGTCATGCCACTACCTATAAGGAAAAGGGTTACAACCAGACTCTGCTTTGCAATACCGTTAAGTCCATGCCAGGCAAAACCAAACTGAGGAAGCATGGTACTTATAACTGCTGCTGCTACAAAGCCGATAATAAAAAGCGGAACTTTAACTTTGCCCTCCGATTTTGTAAACCACGCCGCTATGAGTGCCGATGGCATTATCCAGAGTGCTCTTGTTAACTTGACTGTTGTACCGATTGCCAGGGCAATTGCACCGTATGCTGCGGCTGCTCCTACAACGCTGCTTGTATCGTGAATGGCTAGTGCCGCCCATAGGCCGAACTGTCGCTGACCCATATTCAAAAGATGTCCCAAGGGTGGAAAAAGAAGCAGTGCCGCAGAATTAAGGGTAAATATGGTAGCGAGTGATACACCGGTTTCTTCGGCTTCGGCTTTTATAACTGGAGCCATTGCTGCAATGGCACTGCCTCCACAAATAGCCGTACCAAAAGAAATCAGCAGTGATGTTGTTTTATCGGTTTTAAATAGTTTGCCAAGCAAAAGCCCGACAGCCATGGTAACGCTTATACTGATCGCTGTGTAGAGGAAGGCGTCTTTGCCTGTCGTGATGAGTTCTGGAAGATTCATACCAAATCCTAATCCAACTACAGAAATCTGTAATAGCCTTTTTGTCCAGACCGAGACACCTTTACCCCAGGGGTTTCCAGCTGTAATACCAAAAGCAATGCCTGCAACCAGGGCCATTGGTGCCGTGACAAAGGGTAAACAACTCGCTACCATTAAAACCAGGAATATTACTTTCAGTTTAATGTCTCCTTGCATTAGCACCTCTTTATTTTTGACAATTAACGTATACAGCCATTAAGTACTTCTCTCATTGTTGAATGATCTGAACCACCCATAATTTGTCAAAAATATAACTACCATGCCAATGGTAAACAGTTATACCTCATAACTTAAAGTTATGAGGTATAACTATAGCATCCACCCAAATAAGCTGAAAAAAATCAGTTGCCTGCATTTGGCATATCAGCAATGCTGTACTATATGTTATAATTGAGAAACGCAAATCTCATAAATAACCCCGAAAGTCCACTCTCAGGTCCGGGAGGGGTAATAAAGAAAAATTGGCGTGGTATAGAGAACCGTTTAATCGTGAGGATCTTTAGGCAACCCGATTCAACTTCTTTTATAACTGCATGCCTTGAAATAAAAGCCATGCAGTTCGAATGCAGCAGGTAGGATTTTATTGCTTCAGAACTGCCAAGGTACATTTCAACATTTAAGCCTGAAACCTTGATATCTGACTTTTGTAACGCATTGATAACCACTTCAAGTGTTCCTGACCCTGGCTCGCGAAGCAGTAGTGGAATTGTTCTAAGTTCATCTATTCTGACTTCATCTTTTTTTGCCAGAGGATTTTTTGAAGAGCTAACCAAAACAATTTCATCGCGAGCAAATGGTGTATATTGAATTTCGCGACGTTTGGAATCGCCTTCAATAACCCCCAACTCAATCTCTTTTCTGAGAAGTGCCTGTTCAATGTGTTCGGTATTGGCGTGGAGCATCTGTAACTTGACATCTCTGTAACTGCTATTAAATCTGGCAAGAAGTGGTGGAAGCACATATTGAAAAACGGTGGTACTTGCTCCCAGTTTCAAACTTCCTTTATGGGATTCATTGAGCAGATTGATTTCGTACTCCAATCGACGGGAAATCACCTGCAACGATTCTGTATGTTTCAAAAGCAATTGCCCGGCAGTGGTAAGAGATACCGTATTTCCCTTCCGTTCAAAAAGAGACTGTTTAAAATGGTTTTCAAGGTGCTTAATATGCTTGGTAACGGCGGGCTGGGTAATATAAAGCTCATCGGCTGCCTTGGTGAAACTCAACCGCCGAGCTACAGTGTCAAATACTTTCAGGCGATAATCAAACATACGATGCTCAGCTTTATGGGGCCGATATTTGAAGATTTACTTAAAACATGAACCTGTAATCAAAAACGTGTTGTGTGCCAGGGCGGGATGAACAATATTTTTATGGTTAATGATCTCTTACCGTGGTTATTTCAGATTTTTCTAAGGATGCTTTTCTTCTCCGGTGCAGCTTCTATCCTGTTTCGTGAACAGAAACTTCAATAAAAAAGCTTTCACGGTTCACGTTATGACTTCACGCTGAACAACTGCTTCAGCCATGATCCGGTTTTCTGTTTCAGCACACTTTTTACTGGAAGACCTTCCTTTTCCCAGCGAACAATTCCCTGCTGCATATTAACAGCTTTTGTGTATCCCTGGTTCATAAGAAAATGGGTAGCCATTAAGCCACGATTCCCAATATGACAGGCTATAACCACCTTGCGGTCAACAGGTATTTCCTGAAATCTTTTTTTTAATTCACGGACGGGAATCAGCAGAATATTGGAAACATCAAATGATTTTTTTGCAACTTCTTTTGGTTCGCGGACATCGACTAGCAATGCACCTTTTTGAATCATTGCAAGGGCTTTTGTGGGGGTGACTTCATGAGTATTGCTCATAGTGTTTTTTAATATTTGCTGTAAAGGGTTATGTGGGATGGTTTATACCTCGGTCTCCATTACTTTATGCTACTAACCATGTAAGCAACTGCATGAGTAATATCTTCATTGCTTAGACTGTCGTTGCTCCCCTTAGGCGGCATAACACCCGTTTTGCCTTCGAATCCTTCAATTGATTTTTTTATCATGATATCCTTACCCTCTGCAATCCGACCGATCCAAGCAACTTTATCCCCGGGTTTAGGAGCTCCGGCTACACCGGAATCATGGCAACCTGCACAGTTTGCTTCGTAAATTGTTTTACCATTGGCAAAATTGAGTTCGCCTGAAGTTGATTCTGTTGATTTTGCTGACTCGTTATTAAGCGAAGTCTTATCAGGACTACATGCACCGAAAAAAACAAGTCCGACAATAAAAAAAGGGAGAAACGATTTCATCATCATCTATAGTATTGCGGATTAAGGAGACGATTTATAGAGCACTTTTATACCTATACGGGGTATGGGTATAAAATGAAGAAATAACCAGAAAAAAACAACCATTATTCTTTCAATTCCCCGAGTCTTATGCACTTTTTTCTTGATCTAATGATATAATCCCGGTGTCAGTGCAGCCAATCTTTGCGCTGTAGAAAAAAGCTGGATACAGAAACTTCGAGAATTTGTTGTAACAACGGTTACACTTTAGCTCTATAGGCTCAAAAAAAGAGATGACGTTGAAATTGAAAAGCGCTCTTTTGACTCTGGAGGAGCTGAAAGTCACCAGGCTGGCTTATAAACAAAAGATATGCAAGAACTATACAGACGTTGAGGCATTGCACAACACAGAGAAAGGTATCATGGAAGTGGTCATCTTTGACAATATTATATAGGCACCCTTTAATAAAACATTAAAGCTAAATTGGAGTATTTGCTTCAATCTCCTTGAAATTCAAGGGCTTATGGAATGTTAGGAGTATTTGTACTCCTAACAATTGTGTTATCGTTCTAGAGATAACCGAAATTTGGGTCCGTTTCTCACCTTTTCAACAATTACATGAAGTGTTTTTCCCTGGTTTATCATTACTGCAACAACTGCTACAAGTCGAAATCTTCAGAACAGTATAAAGAGGACAAAATCCTATAACCGCGGTTAAAAAAGGCACAACTGCAACAGCTCCCCACCAAGAATGATTGACGACCCCAAGGAGTGCAATGACAACGCCGATAACTATTCGGATTATCCTATCAATTTGACCCATATTTTTTTTCATTGATTCTGTATTGTTTACATGATTGCATTAAAAATTGTGACAACAAATACAATGTTTCTAAAGCAATAGTACAACCTCTTTATCTCATAAGCAATTATTTATTTGAAGTAATTATGCAATTGTTAAGGGACCTTTCATTATAAAATAGATGTCAATCATTATTAACAATTGTAAATAAATAGTCACAATTGTTATTCCGTACAAGTAAATATATAAGCAAAAATAATAACCGTTTTTTTTAAAAAAAAATATAAAAGCGCAAAAAAGTATCAATCAAAAGACTATTTAATTCATTATTATTGAATATCTTATGCCGATACTGCAAAAAGCGCAGCATCTAGCCGTATGATTCATAATTGCGCCTTGATTGAATTAATTTATTACATTTAAGAGCTACGATACTTAGAATAAGTGTTTTTATTAATTCATTGACATATTAAGCCATGAAACGATTGTTACTGATGACATGTATGGTATTGCCATTCAATTCATTAGCGCAAGCGGCAACGAGCACTTCAGATGGCAAAGCCATATTTGCCAAGAACTGCAGTGTCTGTCACTCGGTTATGCCGCCACCAAAAACCGCGCCACCTATTACTCCTCTCGCTTCTCACTATCATCAGAAATTCAAAACAAAAAAAGATGGAGTTAACCATCTGTTCGCGTACTTGAAATCACCAGACAAAGACAAAGCGATTGATCCTCAAGCCATTGTAAGATTCGGCATTATGCCTGCTCAACCATTGCCGGATGCAGAATTGAAAACTGTAGCTGAATGGGTATGGGATCAGTACAACCCGAATATGGGTATGGGAAGAGGAATGGGAATGGGCCGAGGCCAGGGAATGAATCAGTAATAATAGCTTACTTGCAGTCTTGTGACCATGAAAAGATTATTGCTTATCACTATAGCCGTGCTGTTCAGTCCTGCAGCAAATTCATCGACAACTACTGAGCTGCACGCAAGCTTTGACCATAGCAGGCTTAGCGCGTCAGCGCAGTGCATACGGTGCCATAAACGTGACCAGCCGGATGACAACCGGCACATCCAGTCACAGGCTAACTGCTCTACTTGCCATAGCACGAAGCAATGGAAGCCAACAATCACAGAACCATGAAAAAATCATTCAGCTGGCGGGTTTTTATAAGCTTCGGGCTTTTAATCGCATTAGTGATGATGCTGGTTTCAGGAGTGGTCCTTTATATTTCTCCTCCAGGAAGGGTTGCGAACTGGACTGACTGGAGAATGCTCGGTCTGACAAAAAGGGGATGGCAACATCAGCACATTATTTTCGGATTTGCCTTTTTAATCCTTTCGATGTTTCACCTGTTTGTTATAAACTGGAAAGCATTTTTTTCTTACTTGAAATCAAAGACAACCGAGGGCCTGAAAAGCCCCGGTGAACTGCTGACCATCATAATTCTTTCGGTCTTGTTCAGTATAGGGACATATTATGGTATACAACCCTTCTCGGCAGTCATCAAGTTTGGCGATGCAATTTCAGGCTCATGGGAACGTCAGGAAAAGCAAGCCCCGGTTCCTCATGCTGAACTCATGACCCTTACAGAACTTGCAGAGCAACCAAGTCTGGGTGGTGATCCCGCTGCCTTAAAAAGTAAGTTGGAAAAAGCG
>Ga0194037_1000171_pt1 | contig 49318 bp, 37 predicted proteins | sample JunL306m_MetaG_FD_148653 | JGI IMG/M metagenome (GOLD analysis project Ga0194037, IMG submission 148653) | Anoxic zone freshwater microbial communities from boreal shield lake in IISD Experimental Lakes Area, Ontario, Canada - Jun2016-L304-6m | ecosystem: Environmental > Aquatic > Freshwater >... | reverse complement strand
GTTTCGAGGGAGGAATCACTTCAATAGTGAAAATTGCTGCTTTTGCCAGCAAGGAGATAAACAAACGGCACATTGATACGAATCAGAAGAGATGAGTTTCATTTATGATTAATACCATCCTCTCAGTTTCATAGCTTTAGCTACTCGTTCAAGAGCAACAATGTATGCGGCAAGTCGGTTATGTACCTTATGGGTTTGGCTTGTGTGCTGCACAGCAGAAAACGCTGTTTTCATTTTCTTTTCGAGATGCTGCAGTACATCATTTTCTTCCCAGTAGTACCCATAAGCGTTCTGTACCATTTCAAAATATGAGACAGTAACACCACCGGCATTGCAGAGAAGGTCTGGAATGATATAAACTCCTTTATTATAAAGAATGCGGTCAGCTTCCGGTGTGGTTGGCCCGTTTGCAAGCTCCGCAATGATTTTTGCCTTTATAACAGAAGCATTCGCATCTGTTATAACCGAATCGAGTGCTGCAGGAAACAATACGGCAACATCAAGTTCCAGTAGTTCGCTATTGGAAATGGCTGCGGCCCCAGGAAATCCTGTAATTGATCCGGTGTTTTTTTTATGTTCCATTAACGTCTCATAGGGAAAACCTTCGGGGTTATAAATGCTTCCTTTTGAATCTGAAATTGCAATTACCTTCATACCGAGAAGTTCAACAGCAAGTTTGTGGGCATAAGAACCTACATTACCGTACCCCTGGATAGCGGCTCTGGCCCCCTCAAGAGTTAAACCAAGTGTTGCGGCAGCCTCCATCACGCAGTAAATACCACCTCTTGCTGTGGCATCAGCCCGACCGGCAGAACCTCCCAGAGAGAGTGGTTTTCCTGTGATTACTCCGAACTGGTTTTTCCCATGCATTATGGAATATTCATCTGCTATCCATGCCATAATCTGAGGTGTCGTATAAACATCTGGCGCGGGAATGTCCTTTTCCGGGCCGATGAAGTCTCCCAGTTGTCGAACATAAGCACGCGATAATCGTTCAAGTTCACCAGTGGACATGGTTTTCGGGTCGCATACAACACCACCTTTTCCTCCTCCTAGCGGAATATCTAATACGGCTGTTTTCCATGTCATCCATGACGCTAAAGCTCTTACTGTATCTATAGTTTCGTCAGGGTGAAAACGGATTCCACCCTTGTTGGGTCCACGGGCATCATTATGCTGTACTCTGAAACCTTGAAAGATTTGTGTGCAGCCGTTATCCATTTTGACTGATAATGTAACATGTAGTTCACGTAAAGGGCGGCAGAGAAGTTCATGAGCGGCAGGATCAAGTTTAATGAGTGCAGCTGCTTCATTAAGCTGAGTCTGAGAGGTGTTAAAAGAAATTTGATCAGATTGAGGGTTTTTCGTTTTCATAAGGGTTGTTATGCTTTGAAGTGACCGTGTCTAATAATGAACAGCAATAGACTCAATTAATGAAAAAGCTTCCTTTGTAAACGATTTTGGCTGGTCCTGTAAGGAATACCTTTTCCATGGTGTCACTAAAGCAGACTTCAAGGGTGTCGCCGCTTTGTACTTTAACGTGTGCTTCAGTTCCAGAAATTTTTCCAAGGCGTCTGCTCATCAACGCTGCCGCAACAGCTCCTGTACCACAGGCAAGGGTCTCATCTTCAACTCCGCGTTCAAAGGTACGGATAGAAAGACTGTTCGTAGAGGTCATTTCAATAAAATTGACATTGGTACCTCCTGGAAATATGTCGGTTCTGTGCCTGATGGTACGGCCAATTTCTGTGACATTAACGGTTGCAAGCTCTGATGTAAAAATCAGAGCATGAGGTGAACCGGTGTTGACAGAGTGGCAGAGGACTCCTTCGATTTCAATATTGTTCCTGAAGTTTTCAGGCATCTGCATCTGGAGTCTGACAGTTTCGGTACCAGTGATCCATGCTTCATAGCGGTTACTGTCAGCGTCGAAAGTATAGGCATTTACGGGAGATGCAGGAATACCAATAGAATAGGCAAAATATGCTGCACATCTTCCGCCGTTTCCGCACATTGATCCAGGAAAGCCATCAGCGTTATGGTATTTCATGCTGAAATCATGCTCTGTTGACGGTTCAATGAGAATTAGTCCGTCAGCTCCAATTCCTGTCCTTCTTGTGCATAGTTTATTGATCTGTTCCGGGGAAAGATGGATGGAAAGGTCTCTGTTGTCGATAACTATAAAGTCATTACCTGCGCCGGACAGTTTGCTGAACGTAATCTCCATACTAGTAAAAGAATTCTGGATTGAGGAGTATCCCATTGCTCAAGAACTTTTATAATCGCTTGAAGCAAGGGCTTTCATGCTGTATAATAAAACAATAGGGCATTAATGCGCTGGCAAAACTATTTATTATTAAATAAATTTTCTTATTTTATTCACTGGTATATCTGGTGATTTGTTTGGGTAATTGCCTTTCTAAAGCTGAATTTTAAGCGGTTTTTTCATAGATTTTGAACAGTAATCATTGCATTGCGTTACGAGTTAGATCAAAAGCTGTAAGTTTAACGTGTACTGCGCCGAACAACAATCAGCGAGCATAATGGTATGGAGAGATATAACGCAACGATTTTCTTTTTGGTTTCTTTAACATGAAATATGTCCAAACAAAGGAGAGAATACAATGGCTGAACAAGTGAATCCGGCAGGAGTCAAGCCAAAGGGCACTGTCCCACCTCCCAAGGGGAATGCTCCTTCTCCGAAGGGGAATGGTGCACCGGGCGCCCCATCGGTTATCAAGGAGCAGGATGCTGCCAAAATGCGAAGATTTCTGTTCCAGCGAACGGAAACGCGCTCCACAAAGTGGTATCAGATTTTTGATACCGACAAAATTGATGACGAACAAGTCGTCGGAGGTCATCTGGCACTGCTTGGTGTGTTGGGGTTTCTTATGGCAATCTATTACATCTCAGGAATTCAGGTTTTTCCATGGGGTGCACCAGGTTTCCATGATAACTGGTTCTATCTGACTATCAAACCAAGAATGGTTTCTCTTGGAATTGATACCTACAGTACGAAAACTGAGGATCTTGAATTTGCAGCAACGAAACTAATTGGATGGGCGTTATTTCACTTTCTTTCAGGTTCCATTCTTCTGTTCGGTGGATGGCGTCACTGGACCCACAATCTAACGAATCCATTTACCGGACGCGCCGGTAACTTCCGTGATTTCAGGTTCCTCGGTAAGTTTGGTGATATAGTTTTCAGCGGTACAAGTGCAAAGACATACAAGGATGCACTTGGACCACATACTATCTATATGTCACTGCTTTTCCTCGGTTGGGGTCTGCTGATGTGGTTAGTTCTCGGTTTTGCACCGATTCCTGATTTCCAGACCATCAATTCAGAGACATTCATGTCCTTTGTATTTTTTGTAATCTTTTTTGCTCTTGGTATTTACTGGTGGAACAATCCTCCGAATGCAGCCATTCACCTGAACGACGATATGAAAGCAGCCTTCTCTGTACATCTTACAGCGATCGGCTATATTAATATTGCACTCGGTGTTATTGCTTTCGTTGCATTCCAGCAGCCTTCATTTGCCGCTTACTACAAGGAACTGGACAATCTCGTATTTTATCTTTATGGCGAGCCTTTCAACAGGGTCAGTTATAATTTTGTTCAGGAAGGTGGTAAAATCATCTCCGGTTCAAAAGAGTTCGCGGATTTTGCTCCTTATGCAATTCTTCCAAAGAACGGCCACTCTTTCGGCATGTCAAGGGTTGTGATTAACCTCATTACTTTTAACCATATCATCTGTGGCGTTCTTTATGTTTTTGCAGGAGTCTATCATGGAGGGCAGTACCTTCTTAAAATACAGCTCAATGGCCTTTATAACCAGATCAAGTCTATCTGGATTACTAAAGGACGTGATCAGGAGGTACAGGTAAAGATTCTCGGCACAGTAATGGCGCTCTGTTTTGCCACTATGCTTTCAGTTTATGCAGTCATCGTATGGAATACAATCTGCGAACTGAATATTTTCGGCACGAATATCATGATGTCGTTCTACTGGCTGAAACCTCTTCCAATTTTCCAGTGGATGTTTACCGATCCAAGCATCAATGACTGGGTAATGGCTCATGTTATTACTGCTGGTTCGCTTTTCTCCCTGATTGCTCTGGTACGTATTGCATTCTTTGCTCATACATCGCCACTATGGGATGATCTTGGTCTTAAAAAGAACTCATACTCATTCCCATGTCTTGGTCCTGTATATGGCGGAACCTGCGGTGTATCCATTCAGGATCAGCTTTGGTTTGCAATGCTCTGGGGAGTCAAGGGTCTTTCAGCTGTCTGCTGGTATATTGATGGAGCATGGATTGCTTCAATGATGTATGGTGTTCCTGCCGCTGATGCAAAGGCATGGGATTCCGTTGCAGGTCTTCATCATCATTATTCAGCTGGTATCTTCTATTATTTCTGGACTGAAACTGTTACGATTTTCTCAAGTTCGCACCTGTCTACCATTCTGATGCTTGGACATCTGATATGGTTTATCAGCTTTGCTGTATGGTTTGAAGATCGTGGTTCACGTCTTGAAGGTGCTGATATACAGACCAGAACCATCCGTTGGTTTGGCAAGAAGTTCCTTAACAGAGATGTTTCGTTCAGGTTCCCGGTATTGACCATTTCTGATTCGAAGATGGCTGGTACGTTCCTGTACTTTGGTGGAACCTTTATGCTTGTATTTCTTTTCATTGCTAACGGGTTCTATCAGACTGATGCTCCTTTGGCGCCAACTGTCAGTGATGCATCTGTATCTGGACAGGTAATGCTTACGCAGGTTGTTGATTATCTGATGAAGCTGATTGCTTAAACTCGATCCGACAGATATGAGCTTTTCAAGGCTCATGTCTGTCGGATGTTTTGCTCCTAAAGTTTACCATGTAATTAAAGCGGAGGGTTTTTATGGCAGATCCTGTAAAACAGCCAGATATTGTGACACCACCTGCACCAAAGGCTTCGTCTGCAGCACCAAAAGCTGTCGTTCCGGCAGCGAAACTGGGACAGGCAAAACCAAAAGAGGCCCCATCGAAACAAACAGGGGGAAAACCTCGTTTAGAACCACTGAATACGAATCTTGGAAGAAGCGGTGTTCGTCAGGAATCTGCACTTCCTGTTAAGAAAGCAGCTCCAAAACCAGCACCGGGTGCTAAGCCTCCAGGGGCAAAACCTGTTCCAGGAGCTAAGGCAGCGGCACCAGCGGCTAAGGGAGCACCCGTTGCCCCTGCAGCTAAAGTTGCACCTTCTGCGGCAGAACAGCCAGCATTGAAAAAGGCAGCGCCTAGAGCGAAATCCCATTATTTTATTATTGAAAACCTTTGTGTGGGATGTGGGCTCTGTCTTGATAAGTGCCCGCCAAAAGTCAATGCCATTGGTTACAAGTTCTATGGAGACGTCCAGGAAGGCGGGTTCAGGTGTTATATTGATCAGGACGCATGTATTTCCTGTTCAGCCTGTTTTTCTGCTGATGAGTGTCCTTCAGGAGCATTAGTTGAAGTACAACCAGATGGTGATGTGATTGATTTTACTTATACTCCGCCTGAAAGACTTGATTTTGACCTGAGGTTCCTGCATAGATTTCACAGGGAAGCGCGTTAGGGGAAAGGCGGTTATTGTCAAGTTGGTACTAAATGTATTTTATAAAGCATTGCTTCACGCAGAGGCAATGCTTTTTTTTTGAAGATTGTTATCTGTCATGCTGGAACAAATAAAACTTACAACAGAAAGTCAAGGAACAAGATTCTGTGATAAAATAACACATAGCTCAAAGGCTCTTGTCATCATACCAACCTTTAATGAGGCTGAAAATATAGCAAGGTTGTTGAGTGACCTTACTCATCTCTATCCATTATCTCTTGATATTCTTGTCATTGATGACAATTCACCTGATGGAACTATTGATATTGTGCATGCAATGCAACCAATGATGAGAGGATTGCACGTCATTACCAGAGAACGTAAGTTAGGGCTGGGTACGGCATATATTACAGGGTTTCGTTATGCACTCCAGATGGGTTATCGGTATGCTATAGAGATGGATGCTGATTTTTCTCATGATCCAGCTGTTGTTCAACGATTTCTGGATGCTATGACGGAAGCTGATCTAGTTATTGGGTCGCGTTATTTGAATAATACAGTTAACGTTGTTAACTGGCCTCTTGGCAGGTTGATCCTTTCCAAAATGGCAAGCATATATACGCAGTTCATTACAGGACTCCCTGTTTCAGATCCGACAAGTGGGTTTAAATGTTTCAGTGCTGACGTATTACGTGCCCTTGATTTTGAGCGTATTAACTCGCAAGGGTATTCTTTTCAGATTGAGATGAATTACAGAGTATGGAAAAAAGGGTTTTCAATAAAAGAAATTCCTATTGTCTTTGTTGATCGAACTGTTGGGAAATCAAAAATGACGAAAAAAAATATTCGTGAGGCTATCTGGATTGTTTGGTGGCTAAAAATAAAGTCTATTTTTGGTTTCCTTTAGAATATTTGCTTTTGCTTGGCATTCAAAGTAGAAAACCCCGTAAAGTACGGGGTTTTTCTGTAAAGATCATTTCATGATTCTTTTGCTGCGATGATCTGCTGAGCGACATCCGGTGGGGCTTCCTCGTAATGGTTGAAACTATATGAGTATCTTGCCCTGCTCTGGGTTAAACGGGTAAGGGAATGATGGAATGCGGTCAGAGCAGCCTGAGGTATGAGCGCTCGTATTATCTGTAATCTTACATCGGAATCCATACCCAGAATTTTTCCCCGCCTGCTGGAAATATCGCCTACAATTTCACCGGTATATTGTTCTGGAGCGTAAACTGTCAAAGAATAAATTGGCTCCAGCAAAAGAGGTCTTGCTTTTTCAAATGCATTTTTAAATGCCATGCTGGCAGCAATTTTAAATGCAAATTCAGAGCTGTCAACAGGGTGAAACGAACCATCGTATGCAACAGCCTTGAGATCGACTACAGGATAACCGGCCAATATGCCTTTTTCGATAGATTCACGAAGCCCTTTTTCAACAGCCGGCAGATATCGGGTTGGGACAACACCTCCAACAACTTCACTTGCGAAAATAAATCCGGTATCTTTTGCTGTAGGTTCAAGTCTTACCCATACATCTCCATACTGACCACGGCCTCCAGATTGTTTTTTATATTTTCCCTGGGCGGATGACGTCACGCGTATGCTTTCGCGATATGGTATTTTGATAGGAGCTATGTCTACCTTGACGTTGAACTTTACCTGTAGCCTGTTAATAATAATATCAAGGTGTGTTTCACCAAGGGTTTTAAGAATAGTCTGGTTGAATTCAACATCATGATGGATAGTAAAGCTTGGGTCTTCTTCATGGAGGTGATGCAACCCTGCAGATATCTTATCTTCGTCACCCTGTGTAACAGGGATAATTGCAGTTGCCAGCATAGGCTCTGGAAAAATTATTGGGCTGATCCTGCAACTGGTACCTTTATCGGCAAGGGTATCATTAGTGTGTGCATCTTTCAGTTTTACCACCATACCGATGTCTCCTGCAAGGAGTTTGTCAACAGGAGTTTTCTTTTGGCCGATTATGGTGTAAACCTGTCCGGGTTTTTCAAGCTGTCCTGTCTGGACATCAATGAGCTCATGTCCTGTTTCTAGATGTCCTGAGTATACCCTCAGGTAGGAAATTTCACCGATACGGGGTTCCGACATTGTTTTAAAAATAAAGGCAATAGTCGGACCATCGGGGTCTGGCTGAATCAGGCTTTTTGTTTCATCAAGAGTACAGATGGCATGTTCAGGGCCGCGTTCAATTGGTGAAGGACATAGGTTGACGATTGCATTAAGCAACCGTTCTGATCCTATGAGGTGCAAAGGGGAAGTGCAGAAAACAGGAAAAAAAGTTCTGCTGACCAGTGCGGATTTGATTCCGGTCCTCAATTCTTCCTCTGTAAGGGTGCCTACTTCGAAAAACTTGTTCATAAGTTCTTCGTCAGTTTCTGCAATAGTCTCTACCAAGCGCTGATGAAGCTCCTCAGCTTGTTTCAGATAGAGGTCAGGTATTTCAGAGATGGTCATCCCGCCGGTTTTGTCCGGGCTGAATGTAAGCTGTTTCATCAAAAGGACATCAATCAGGGTATGGTGCCCGATGCCTTCTTCAGCAGGAAACTGTATTGGTGTAACCAAATTGCCGAAATGCTCCTGGAGGCCCTGCATCGTGGCGTTGAAGTTTGTCCGGTCTGCATCAAGTTTGGTTAAAATAAACATGGTGGGTTTGTAGTACTCCTTGGTGTATTCCCAAATTGTATCAGTTCCCACCTCGACTCCTGACGCTGAATTGACGGTAATCAGGACAGTATCGGCCACTCGTATTGCAGATTTAACATCTCCGTGAAAGTCAAGCAGACCGGGTGTATCGATAATATTAATTTTACAGTCATTCCAGAATCCGTTGATCAGACTTGTGTTAAGGCTGTGTTTTCTTTGAATTTCATCAAGAGAGTAATCGGAGAGGGTATTTCCTTCGTCAATACTGCCGAGGCGGTTTATGATGCCCATGGTAAGGGCAAGAGATTCCGTGAGCATGGTCTTGCCACTTCCGGCATGACCTGTAATGACAATGTTTCGCAATTGATCCGGTAGGACGACTTGCATAGCAGGACTCCTTTGTTGAATTAATTATGGTCTTGCAGCTACATGAATACTAAACAACTATCTGTGGGTTTCGTTAGCCCGTAAACAGCTCGAATTGTAATTAACAAAAAAAAGTCTTATTTGCTGAGATGTCAACAATGAAATGGATGGGAAAAAAAGATATATTTTCAAGTTATCGCTGAACAGAAATTGCGTGTCAGTTCTTTTGCACGTTAAATGCAAGCAACAACCAAAAATAAATTTTGTTATGCCTATTATCACTAAGATTCTTGCGCGGCAGATCCTTGATTCAAGGGGAAATCCAACGGTTGAAGTAGATGTTTACTCTGAAAGCTCATTCGGGCGAGCTGCAGTGCCAAGTGGAGCATCTACTGGTGTTCATGAAGCTGTTGAATTAAGAGACGGTGATGCGAGTGTTTACCTTGGTAAGGGTGTACTTCAGGCTGTTGAAAATGTTAATACCGTTATCAATGATGCTTTAAATGGAATGCTGGTCACTGAACAGCAGGAAATTGACGAACTTCTTATCGCTCTGGACGGAACGCCAAACAAAGCCAGACTTGGAGCAAATGCTCTTCTCGGTGTTTCTCTGGCCTGTGCCAAGGCTGGAGCTGAATATACCGGTCTTTCGCTGTTCCGTTACATTGGTGGTACGATGGCGAATACGCTTCCTGTACCGATGATGAATGTTCTCAACGGTGGTGCCCATGCTGATAACACTGTTGATTTTCAGGAATTCATGATCATGCCTGCAGGGTTTGGTTCTTTTTCTGACGCTCTTCGTTCAGGGGCTGAAATTTTTCATGCATTGAAAGCATTACTGAAAAGCAAAGGTTTGAGCACGGCGGTAGGTGATGAAGGCGGGTTTGCTCCTAACCTTCGTTCAAACGAGGAAGCAATTGAGCTTGTGATTGAGGCAATTGGTAAAGCAGGTTATAAAGTAGGTTCTCCGACTGATAAAGGTGGGCTGGGTGATGCTCAGGTCATGATTGCTCTTGATCCGGCTAGCTCTGAATTTTATGATGGTTTAAAGAAAAGATATGTTTTCAAGAAGTCGTCAAAACAGGAGCTGACTTCTCTTGAGATGGCTGAATACTGGGAAAAATGGGCTAGCGATTACCCGATTATTTCAATCGAGGATGGTATGGCCGAAGATGACTGGGAAGGTTGGAAGCTTTTGACTGATAAGATTGGCTCAAGGGTTCAGCTTGTTGGAGACGATCTGTTTGTTACCAACAGTAAAAGACTGGCAGCTGGTATCGAGCGTAGAGTAGCGAATTCTATTCTGATTAAGGTCAATCAGATCGGCACACTTACTGAAACTCTCCAGGCAATTAATCTTGCAAACTCTAATGGTTATACCTCTGTAATCAGTCATCGCAGTGGTGAAACTGAGGATAGCACTATTGCTCAGATTGCTGTTGCAACCAATGCTGGGCAGATAAAGACAGGAAGTCTGTCGCGTTCGGACCGTATGGCTAAATATAATGAACTGCTTCGTATAGAACAGGAGTTAGGAGATCAGGCGCGATACCCCGGCAAAAATGCCTTCAGGGTCTAATCGAATTTCTGCAGGGAACCCTTTGTAAAAAGGGTTTCTCTCGTTGTGCCGCATCTGCTGTAACTTTTGCAGTATTTTGCAACCTAACGCTTTCATAGGAGTGAACAACATTATTGATAGAATCTGGGAGTATATTCGCTCTAACCCGAAAAAGTTTTTTTTTCGGGTAGCGTTTGCTCTATTCATACTCTGGATTTTTTTCGACGATTACGGTATCATGAAAAGAATCCGCATGGAATCAGAGCACCGTGCACTCCTTGAACGGCAGAAAGTCGAGCAAAAGATAATTCTTGATAATGAGCTGCGCATTCAGCGAGCCAACGATCCTGACAGTATTGAAAAGGCTGCCAGGGAAAAATATAATTTCCGAAAACCAGGTGAAACACTGTTTATCATTAGAGCGCAGTAGATGTTCATTCAACCGTTATACCATCCAATGTATCAGTATCGCCGACGTTTAACCCGTGAGGTTGCTTTTGGATCAATTGAGTTAGGGGGGTTTCAGCCGATTAGGGTAGAGTCTATGACCAATACGCACACCATGGATACTGCGGCCACTGTTGAGCAGTGTCGGAGGCTTTATGAAGCTGGGTGTGAAATTATCCGTCTGACTGTTCCAACTGAAAAAGATGCTGAAAATCTCAGGAACATAAGGGATCATCTCCGTCGTGATGGAATTGATACTCCACTTGTTGCTGATATTCATTTTTCCGCCCGAGCTGCACTTAAGGCTCTTGAGTTTGTTGAAAATATCCGCATTAACCCGGGTAATTACGCTTCGCGGCAGAAGTTTTCGAACAATGAATATACTGAAGACGAATATTTGAAGGAGCTTGATCAGATCCGGCTTGAATTTATTCCTCTTGTTGAAAAAGCACGCCAATATGGGGTGTCAATGCGAATAGGTACTAATCATGGTTCTTTGTCAGACCGGATTGTCAGTCGCTATGGTAATTCCCCTGACGGCATGGTTGAAGCTGCTCTCGAGTTTGCCCGGATCTGTGAGGATATCGGCTATTATGATATTCTTTTTTCAATGAAATCGTCTAATGTCCGGGTAATGATCCAAGCCTATCGGCTTCTTGTTAAAAAAGCAGACGCAGAGCTACAATATGCCTACCCTCTTCATCTTGGAGTAACAGAGGCTGGAGATGGCGATGAGGGGCGTGTTAAGTCGGCAATGGGCATTGGTGCACTCCTTGAGGATGGACTTGGGGATACTATTCGAGTATCCTTGACTGAGGATCCGGTTCGAGAGGTTCCTGTTGGTTTTGCGATTGTAAAAAAATATAACGACTTTCATCTTGTCAAAGGTGATAAGGGGCATCTTCCTTTGAAGCATGTTGTAGAAAGCCGAAATCAGCAGCTTAACGGCAATCTGTCGGCTAATGACGTTATGCCTTTCAATCCTTTCAGTTATCAGCGCAGGGTTTCCTGTGAGCTGTCGCTTGCTGGTTTTCAAATAGGGGGAGATAAGGTGCCAAAAGTTGAAACGGAAGTGCATGCACCGCTAACTGAGTTTGATAGAGTTTTAGAAGAAGTTTTGCAGAGGCTTGCGACCACTAAACCTCTGGATGCTATTCGTTCAGAGTTTGTTTCTGTTTGTGTTAACAGCTCTTCAGACATTGATCTGCTTGACCAACTCCTCGCTAAACTTGGAGAGGCTCGTCCTTTTTTGGTTGTCTCAACAAGTGATGTATCACTTGTTATCAGATTGCTCGACAAAGTTTCCAAGGTAAGGCTTGATATTGTTGAAGGAGAGATGCTTGGAAAGGATTTTCTTCGGCAACTTGGTAATGACCAGGCCGCGGCTTTGGAGCTATGCTTTATACATGAGCATGCAGGCTCTTCTGTTCCTGCAGAGGTTCTGGCCCATCTTGCAGAAAAACTTCGAAAACAGGGGTTAACTCGACTTTTATTTTCGATCAGCACGGAAAATGCGGTGTTTGCCTATCGAAGGCTTGTTCAGGAATTTAACAGCCGATCAATAGACTATCCTCTTGTTGTTCGCTTTAAGACGGAAACGTCAGAAAGGCTTGAAACCCTGATCAGCAGTTCTGTTCAGACAGGGACGCTTTTTTGTGACGGTATTGGTGACTTGCTTGCCCTCAATACCATACTTTCAGCTGATGATGAAGTCAATCTGGCATTCAACATTCTTCAGGGGGCAAGAATAAGAATATCCAAAACAGAATTTATTTCCTGTCCCGGTTGTGGTAGAACTTATTTCGATCTCGAAAAGGCAACGGCTGCAGTTAAGGAGCGAACAGCTCATCTGAAAGGGTTGAAGATAGGAATTATGGGCTGCATCGTTAATGGTCCTGGAGAAATGGCTGATGCTGATTTCGGTTATGTAGGGGCTGGTAAAAATAGAATCAGTCTCTATGTAGGAAGAGACTGTGTGGCAGAAAATATTTCTGAACATGATGCCGTAGATAGCCTCATAGACCTTATCAAGGTACGGGGAAAATGGGTTGATCAAGTATAAAGAAACGACGCAAAACGCGAAGCGTTTATAATTGTTTTATTTGATATCATCATGTTTTTTACCTTGATAACCGGGTCTTCCATGGGCATAGGTGAGGCTTTTGCCAGAGAATTTGCGCGTCAAGGCCGTAATCTTGTACTTGTTGCCCGTTCGGAAGACAGATTGCAAGCACTGGCTGAAGAGCTTCAGCAGGTAATGGGTGTTGATGTTGAGGTTTGTGTTGTTGATCTGAACGATGTTGACAGCTCCTCCCGCATTTATGAGTTTTGCGGCAGGAAGCATATTTCAGTTGATTTTCTTGTCAATTGTGCAGGATTGTCATTCGCAAGCGACTTTGCGGAAATACCAGCTGATAAACTCGGAGAGATGATCATGGTCAATGTAATGGCAACGGCGAGGCTTACCCGTCTATTCCTTCCTGAAATGCTCGAGCGGAATACTGGATGCATTATCAATGTTGCATCTTTGGGTGGTCTTCAAGGTGTTCCCGGTCTTGGTTTGTATTCGGCAACGAAGTCATTTTTAATGACGCTTACCGAAGCTCTTTATGTAGAACTGAAAAACACTGGCATAAAAGTTGTAGCAGTCTGCCCCGGGTTTATCAATACCGGTTTTTTTAAACATGCAGGTCACAATGCGGCGAAACTTCGTTTGCCTATTTATGAAAAGGATGTCGTTGTAAAGGCTGCATTGAAAGGGTTGAAACATAATCGTATGCGTATATTTCCCACCTTTATTGATAACATACTGGCGTTTTCGCAAAGATTTGTTCCGAGAGGCATTGTGATACGACTTGCGGGTTTTTTTGCGGCAGTTAAAGATAAATAATATTATAGTCCTTTTTTCTTTGTATTATTGAATCCTGTCATTATATTACCAGCCGTGTTTTTTGAGTTTGAGATGCTGGTGTAGCTCAATTGGTAGAGCAGCTGATTTGTAATCAGCAGGTTGCGGGTTCGAGTCCCATCACCAGCTCTGGATGTTAAGGGTAGGTAGCGAAGTGGTTAAACGCAACAGACTGTAAATCTGTCGACTATGTCTTCGGAGGTTCGAATCCTCCCCTACCCACTGTTTTTTGCGTGTCTGGCTGATGTAGCTCAGTTGGTAGAGCACTTCCTTGGTAAGGAAGAGGTCATCGGTTCGAGTCCGATCATCAGCTCGTGTTTTGGAGGTATTGATTATACGTCAGTAGCTTAATTGGTAGAGCAGCGGTCTCCAAAACCGCAGGTTGGGGGTTCGATTCCCTCCTGACGTGCACGCAGAGCAAAATTATTACTGTAGTTTATTCCAGAGTTGCATTCATGAATAAATATATCGGCAAAGCTAATCAGTATTACCGTGATGTGGTCGGTGAAATGCGGAAAGTCGTATGGCCGAGCAGAGAAGAGATCAAAGATTTGACGATTGTTGTATTGACGGTTTCGGGTATACTTGCCTTGTTTACGTTTCTTGTCGACTGGGTCATAAATTTTGTTATGGGAAAGTTATTGTAAGAAACAGTGTTAAGGTGAATTGAATGAGCGCGAAGAAAAAAGAATTAGATATTCAGGGTGTCCCGGTTCCACGCTGGTATGCACTCAGGATTTATTCGGGCCACGAGCGTAAGGTCAAAGAGTCGATTGAGGCTGATGTTGTTCGTTGCGGTCTTGGTGATAAAATATTGCAGATATATGTTCCCTATGAGCGCTTTGTTGAGGTTAAAAATGGCAAGAAAAGAAGTTTAACCAAAAATGCTTTTCCTGGTTATGTACTTATCGAAGCCGTGCTTGACAAGCAAACAAGGAATCTTATACTTGACATTCCTTCTGTTATGGGTTTTCTTGGTGTTGATGATGTTCCTACGCCATTAAGACCAGAAGAAGTTGAAAAGATTCTTGAGCCCGAAAACCCTATCGAACATCGTTCTATTGTGGAATCACCGTTCAAGATTGGTGATTCGGTTAAGGTTATTGATGGGCCATTCAGTTCGTTGACAGGTGTTGTTCATGAAGTATGCACCGAAAGAATGAAGGTTAAGGTTATGATAAGCTTTTTTGGTCGTAGTACACCGACAGAGCTTGATTTTTCACAGGTTAAGTCAGTTTCCCAATAATTAGGGCTTAAGTAATCTTAAGCTTCTGAATAGAGATAGTTTATGGCAAAAAAGGTAATCGGTTTTATCAAGCTTCAGATCCCAGCTGGTGCAGCAAACCCTGCTCCTCCTGTTGGTCCCGCCCTTGGTCAGAAAGGTGTTAATATCATGGAGTTTTGCAAGCAGTTCAATGCAAAAACCCAGTCTGAGTCAGGGATGATTATTCCGGTAGTTATTACGGTATATTCAGACAAATCCTTCACGTTTATTACCAAAACTCCTCCTGCTGCAATTCTTCTTCTTAAAGAAGCTAACTTGAAGAAAGGTTCCGGCGAGCCAAACCGAAACAAGGTAGGTTCGGTAAGTCGTGAACAGGTGCGCAGGATAGCTGAACTGAAAATGCCTGATCTCAATGCTGTTGATATCAAGGGCGCTGAAGAGATGGTTATGGGTACGGCTAGAAGTATGGGGATTTCAGTACAGGATTGATTGTCTGTTTAAGTATTTAAGGCTGTGGGAGGCTGAAAAGCCGCTTTTTTAACCACTTTTACAAAAGAAAATAATGGCTGGAAAAAAATACAGAAATGCTGCTCTGAAGATTGATCGATTTCATGAATACGATCTTGTTGATGCAGTGGAGAAGATTCGGGAAATTACTGAGGTTAAATTTGATGCAACGGTTGATATTGCTGTAAAGCTCGGAGTTGATCCCCGGCATGCTGATCAGGTTGTTCGCGGTACTGTTATGCTTCCTCATGGCACAGGTAAAACAGTGTCTGTGCTGGTTGTCTGCAAAGAGGCTAAGGCTGATGAGGCGAGAGAAGCCGGAGCTGATCTTGTTGGTTTTGAGGAATATATTGAAAAAATCCAGGAAGGGTGGACAGGAGTTGATGTTATCATAGCGACCCCTGATGTCATGGGTCAACTTGGTAAGGTTGCCAAAATACTCGGACCTCGCGGTTTAATGCCTAATCCGAAATCTGGTACGGTGACGATGGATGTGGCAAAGGCAGTCAAGGAAGTCAAAGCTGGTAAAATTGAGTTCAGGGTTGATAAAGCCGGAAATGTTCATGCTCCTGTTGGAAAAGTTTCTTTTCAGCCGGAACAGCTGGTTGCCAATATCGGAAGCTTCATTAAGGAAGTCGTTCGCCTGAAGCCGTCGGCAGCCAAGGGTCAGTATGTGCAGGGAATTGCGCTTTCAAGCACTATGTCCCCGAGCGTGAAGGTTAAAATGGAAAAATTTATCGCCTAATAAAAACGGTTTAAACGATGAAGCGAGATACAAAAGAGCAGATCGTTAAAGAAGTAGCTGAAACGATCAATAAGTCGCAGGGTATATATCTGACTGAATTTCAGGGATTGAGTGTTGCTAAAATGGCAGAGCTTCGTCGTGAATTCAGGAGTGTAGGTGTTGAATACCGTGTTGTAAAGAATACGCTCATTAAAAAGGCTTTGAAAGAGCTTGGAGTGGCTGATAAGCTTGCCCCGGGTCTTACTGGAACCACTGCGTTGGCGTTCGGTTTCGATGATCCTATAGCTCCGGCAAAAGTGATCAAAAAGTTCAGCAAAAATAATGATGCGCTGAAGTTCAAGATGGCTGCAATAGACGGTATTGTTTTTGGTGCCGATTCCTTGCCACAGCTTTCTGAAATGCTCACCAAAACTGAAAATATCGGTCGTACTGCTGGACTGATTAACAGTGTTGTCAGTTCTGTTCCTATGGTGGTCAATGCGGTTATGAGAAACCTTGTCTATGCCCTTGACCAGGTGGCTAAGCAAAAACAGTGAGCTATTTACAAAACTATTACGCACTCAAGAAATTATTAATTGTAAATTATTAAACGAGAGAGGGGAATAATGTCTATCGAAACACTTGTTGAGGAAATTGGTAAGTTGACTCTTACAGAGGCTTCTGAGTTAGTGAAGGCTCTTGAAGAAAAGTTTGGTGTAAGTGCAGCTCCAGTGGCAGTCGCCGGCGTTGCTGCAGCACCTGCAGGTGAAGTTGCTGTAAAGGAAGAGCAGACTGAATTTGACGTTATACTTGCTGCCGCAGGCGAAAGCAAAATCAATGTTATTAAGGCTGTTCGTGCGATTACAGGTCTTGGTTTGAAAGAAGCAAAGGATCTTGTTGACGGTGCTCCGAAGACTGTAAAGGAAGCTGTTTCAAAAGATGAGGCTGAAAAGATTGCCAAAGAACTGAAAGACGCAGGTGCATCAGTAGAGTTGAAGTGATCTTTGAAAAGAGTCATTACTATAGCGAGCTCCGTTTCGACTTGAAACGGAGCTTTGTCTGTTTGTGTAAGTTCCGTATTTATGAAAGTTTCTGTGATGATACGATTAAGGTTCAGTAGGACTTTTTAGGAGTTCGGCAAAGTTTCTGTGGATCTTTGTGAGGACTTAATCTGTAAGTAATTCATGCAATTGATAAAAGCGAGGTGCATGTGAAAGTGGCTGATGCAACAATACCGTGTATTGACTTTTCAAAAATCCAAAGTGTTATAGAACCTCCCGACTTATTAAAAGTTCAGTTAGATTCATTTCATAATTTTATACAGGATAGCGTTCCTCTTGCCAAGAGAAAAGATCAGGGCTTGGAGAGGGTTCTTCGCGGAGCCTTCCCCATCACCGACACAAGAGGGCTGTATCTGCTTGAGTATATTACATACAGTTTTGATAAACCGAAGTACACCGTTGAGGATTGTATTGAGCGAGGACTGACTTATGATGTATCTCTGAAAGTCAAACTTAAGCTTTCTTACAAGGATGAGGCGGATGAGACTGACTGGAAGGAGACTATTCAGCAGGAGGTTTACCTTGGCAGAATTCCATATATGACGGAAAGAGGCACCTTTATTGTCAATGGTGCTGAAAGGGTGGTTGTGGCCCAGCTACATCGTTCTCCCGGCGTTGTGTTCAGTGAAGCTATTCATCCGAATGGCAAAAAAATGTATTCGGCTAAAATTGTTCCCACCAGAGGCTCATGGATTGAGTTTCAGACTGATATCAATAATCAGATATTCGTCTATATCGATCAGAAAAAGAATTTTCTGGTCAGTGCGCTTTTACGTGCGATAGGATTTGCGAGAGATGAAGATATTCTTGGCTTGTTTGACCTTGTTGAAGAGGTCTCGCTTAAATCCACAAAAAAAGAGCAGCTTATCGGACAGTATCTGGCTTCAGATATTGTTGATATGCAGACTGGTGAAGTTGTTAGTGCAAGAACAGCAATTACTGAGGATATTTTTGAACAGATTCTTGCTGCCGGTTATAAAAATGTCAAGGTAATGAAGACTTACTCCGGCAATGATAAGGGTCCGGATAAATCTATCATTATCAACACTATTCTTAATGATAATTCAGCGACAGAAGAAGAGGCGCTTGAGATTGTCTATGAAGAGCTGAGAGCAAATGAAGCGCCTGATATTGATGCTGCAAGGAGTTTTCTTGAGAGAACTTTTTTTAACCAGAAAAAATATGATCTCGGTGAAGTTGGTCGGTACAGAATTAAGAAAAAACTAGGTAAAGAGTTTGAGGATCTGAATACCTATCTCTCAGAAAAGCCTGAATTAAAACAGCTTTCTGATACTATTTACGAAAAAATTCTTCAAACTATTCAATCCTTTTCTGACGAACCGAATGGTGAGGATATTCTGGTATTGACGCATTACGATATTATTTCCGTCATTTATTATCTCATTAAACTAGTCAACGGTTTGGCTGAGGTTGATGACGTTGACCATTTGGCAAATCGGCGTGTTCGCTCGGTTGGTGAACAACTTGCAGCTCAGTTTGTTATAGGACTGGCTCGTATGGGTAAGAATGTTCGTGAAAAGCTCAACTCACGGGATTCAGATAAAATTGCACCCGCAGACCTTATCAATGCTCGTACGGTATCAAGTGTTGTATCAAGTTTTTTTGCTACAAGCCAGCTCTCACAGTTTATGGATCAAACGAACCCTCTTGCTGAAATGACCAACAAGAGGAGGGTTTCAGCTCTTGGACCTGGCGGTCTTACAAGAGAACGCGCAGGTTTTGAGGTTCGTGACGTTCACTATACGCACTATGGCAGGCTTTGCCCTATTGAAACTCCTGAAGGTCCGAACATCGGTCTTATATCATCGTTGTCGGTCTATGCGGAAATCAATGATAAAGGGTTTATTCAGACCCCTTACAGGGTTGTTGATAAGGGCCAGGTTACCGATACTGTTCTTATGCTTTCAGCGGAAGACGAAGAAAATAAGATTACTGTGCCGGTCAGTGTTCCTTTAGATGAGAATAATAAAATAGCTGTTGAGACTGTTCAGGCAAGGACCAAAGGAGATTATCCAGTGGTAGCGGCAGAGGACGTTAATTTCATGGACGTTTCTCCGGTACAGATTGTCAGTGCTGCAGCAGCATTGATTCCTTTCCTGGAGCATGATGATGGTAACCGTGCACTTATGGGTGCCAACATGCAGCGTCAGGCAGTTCCTCTTTTGACCTCAGAAGCTCCTGTAGTTGGTACGGGAATGGAAGCTAAGGTTGCCAGGGATTCCCGTTCAGTCATTATCGCTGAGGGTCCTGGAGTTATCGAAGATGTGACGTCGGAATATATTCAGGTTCGCTACGATCTTGATCCTGACAATAATGTTCTTTCGATGCTGGATCCTGATGAAGGCTTGAAATCTTATAAGCTTATCAAGTTCAAGCGCTCAAACCAGGATACCTGTATTTCACAGAAACCTCTGGTGCATATCGGTCAGCGAGTAGAAAAAGGCTCTATACTTTCAGACAGTTCCTCTACGGATAATGGAGAACTTGCTCTTGGAAAGAATGTTCTAGTAGCTTTCATGCCTTGGCGTGGTTATAACTTTGAGGATGCTATTATTCTGAGTGAAAGGCTTGTTTATGATGATGTCTTTACCTCCATTCATATTCACGAATTTGAGGCAAATGTTCGCGACACCAAACGTGGCGAAGAGCAGTTTACCCGTGATATATATAATGTCAGTGATGAAGCACTTAGAAACCTTGACGAAAATGGTATCGTTCGTAATGGTGCTGAAGTCAAGGAACGGGATATCCTTGTGGGTAAAATAACACCGAAAGGTGAAAGTGATCCGACTCCCGAGGAAAAACTGCTTAGAGCAATTTTCGGTGACAAATCAAGTGATGTAAAGGACGCATCAATGCACGTTCCTGCAGGAATGAAAGGCATCGTCATTAAGACAAAACTTTTCAGCCGCAAGAAGAAGGTTGGCATGGATTCTAAGGAGAAGATTGAGGTCGTAGATAAAAAATACGACTATAAAGAATTTGATCTTAGAAAGAGGTTTTCTGCATGGGTTAAGCAACTTCTTGAAGGTAAGATTTCAACTGGTCTGTATACGGAAAAAGGCAAACAACTTATAGTTGAAGGTACTCTGTATGATGCTGCGGTGCTTGCGAAATTCAGTGTCATGCCATTTCTTGAATCGATTGATTTTTCAAAAGGGGTAACCGACAATCCTAAGGTGAACGACAATGTTGTTCGCCTTGTCAAGGAATTCCGATTCAAACTGAAAGATCTTGCTGATGAACGGGAAAACGAGAAATACAAGATCAATGTTGGCGATGAACTTCCTCCAGGTATCGAGGAACTTGCCAAGGTGTATATAGCCCAGAAACGGAAAATTCAGGTAGGCGACAAAATGGCTGGCCGGCACGGAAACAAGGGTGTTGTCGGCAAGATTCTTCCGATTGAGGATATGCCGTTTATGGAAAATGGTACCCCGGTTGACATTGTGCTTAACCCGCTTGGTGTGCCAAGCCGTATGAATATCGGCCAGCTTTATGAGACCTCGCTCGGTTGGGCAGCAAAAAAACTTGGTGTCAAGTTTAAAACGCCAATTTTCAATGGTGCTACTTATCAGGAAGTGCAGCAAGAACTTGAAAGGGCTGGTCTACCGGCTCACGGTAAGGTTAGTCTCTTTGACGGACGTACCGGTGAGCGTTTTGATGATGAAGTTACTATTGGCTATATCTATATGCTCAAGCTGAGCCATCTTGTTGACGACAAGATCCATGCTCGTTCTACCGGTCCTTACTCGTTGATAACTCAGCAGCCTCTCGGTGGTAAAGCTCAGTTTGGAGGTCAGAGGTTTGGTGAAATGGAGGTCTGGGCTCTTGAGGCCTATGGCGCAGCTAATATCCTTCGGGAAATGCTGACGGTTAAGTCCGATGATGTGATAGGTCGGAATAAAACTTATGAAGCAATTGTTAAAGGCCAGAACTTGCCGGAGCCGGGTATACCCGAATCCTTCAATGTCCTTATAAGAGAACTGCAAGGGCTTGGTCTTGAGATTCGTATTGACGACAGAGTTCCTTAGTAATGTGTTAATTAGCGTTTACACCATTAACGGACAATAAACAGAGTCGTTTAACAAGAGGATATTGACTATGATTTTTTCACAAGGAGCTTCGCCTCTAAAAGGTGATTTTTCAAGGATAAAGTTCAGTATAGCATCACCTGAAAGCATTCTTGCTCATTCAAGGGGGGAGGTACTGAAACCAGAGACGATAAACTACCGTACGTTCAAACCTGAACGTGATGGTTTGATGTGCGAAAAAATATTTGGTCCAACAAAGGACTGGGAGTGTTATTGCGGTAAATATAAGCGTGTGCGCTACAAAGGGATTATATGCGATCGCTGTGGTGTTGAGGTTACGACCAAAAGTGTCCGCAGGGAGAGAATGGGGCATATCTCTCTTGCTGTTCCTGTTGTTCATACTTGGTTTTTCCGTTCGGTTCCGAGCAAAATAGGAGCCTTGCTGGATCTGTCGACCAAAGAGCTCGAAAGGATAATCTATTATGAGGTTTATGTTGTTATCAATCCTGGCGAACCAGGAGAGAAGCAGGGAATCAAGAAGCTTGACCGCCTGACTGAAGAGCAGTATTTCCAGATTATCACAGAATATGAGGATAATCAGGATCTTGAGGATTCAGATCCTGACAAGTTTGTTGCAAAAATGGGTGGAGAAGCTATTCATATGCTTCTTAAGAACATTGATCTCGATGCATCAGCAATACATCTGCGTAAAGTACTGAAGGAGAGTAACTCTGAACAGAAAAGAGCGGATGCGCTGAAAAGACTGAAGGTTGTCGAGGCGTTCAGAAAAAGTTATGAACCGCATAAAAAAACCAGGAAAAAACCTATGGGGCTCTTTCCTGAGGACGAGCTCCCGGAACCATACGTATACGAAGGTAATAAACCTGAGTATATGGTGATGGAGGTCGTTCCTGTTATCCCGCCAGAACTGCGGCCACTTGTTCCGCTGGAGGGAGGACGGTTTGCTACATCGGATCTTAACGATCTTTATCGCAGGGTTATCATAAGAAACAACCGCCTGAAAAAACTGATTGATATTCGCGCTCCGGAGGTTATTCTTCGAAACGAAAAGAGGATGCTTCAGGAAGCAGTCGATGCATTGTTCGATAATTCCCGTAAGGCTAATGCCGTTAAAACAGGTGAGTCAAACAGGCCATTGAAATCCCTTTCAGATTCACTCAAAGGTAAGCAGGGGCGTTTCCGCCAGAACCTGCTTGGTAAAAGGGTGGACTATTCTGGTCGTTCTGTTATTGTCGTTGGACCTGAATTGAAGCTGCATGAATGCGGACTGCCGAAAAGTATGGCTATTGAGCTTTTCCAGCCCTTTGTTATCCGCCGTCTTGTTGATCGCGGTATTGCTAAATCGGTGAAATCAGCGAAGAAACTTATTGACAAAAAAGATCCGATTGTCTGGGATGTGCTTGAAAAAGTTATTGATGGACGACCGGTAATGCTCAACAGAGCTCCAACTCTTCACCGTCTTGGTATCCAGGCTTTCCAGCCTGTACTGATAGAAGGCAAGGCTATTCAGATTCATCCACTGGTTTGTACAGCGTTTAACGCTGACTTTGACGGTGACCAGATGGCTGTTCACATTCCTTTGTCGCAGGAAGCTCAGCTTGAGGCTTCATTGCTCATGCTTTCTTCTCATAATCTTATTTTGCCTCAGTCAGGTAAACCAGTAACGGTTCCTTCTCAGGACATGGTACTCGGTATGTACTTTCTCACCAAGTCACGTGTCGGTGATGTTGGGGAAGGGCAGATTTTTTACAGCTCTGAAGATGTGCTTATTGCCTACAATGAACAGCGTGTTGGGCTTCATGCACAGATATTTGTCAAGTATTCAGGCGAGATCGATCAAAAATTTGATCCACTTCGCGTGCTTGATACCATTGTTGAGGCAAATTCTGAAAAGTCAATCTGGCTTAAAGCGCAGATTGAGAAAAAAGAAATTTTGCTTACTACAGTTGGCCGTGTGATTTTTAACCAGAATGTGCCACAAAAAATAGGGTTTATCAACCGCGTAATTGACAAGAAGGTTGCTAAGGAACTGATTGGGCGTCTGAGCAGCGATGTCGGTAATGTTGAAACAGCCAAATTCCTTGATAATATCAAGGAAGTAGGGTTCCATTATGCGATGAAAGGAGGTCTGTCGGTAGGTCTGTCTGATGCTATTGTGCCTGAAACCAAGGTTAAGCACATCAAAAATGCTCAAAGAGAGAGTACAAAGGTTGTGAAAGAATACAACCGTGGTACTCTGACTGATAATGAGCGTTATAATCAGATTGTTGACGTTTGGCAAAAAACTTCGAACATTGTCGCAGAAGAATCTTATCAGAAGCTTAAAAAAGATCGTGACGGTTTCAACCCTCTCTATATGATGCTTGATTCTGGAGCCCGCGGTTCCAGAGAGCAGGTTCGTCAGTTGACTGGTATGCGAGGTCTTATTGCCCGTCCGCAGAAATCCATGTCGGGACAGCCAGGTGAAATTATTGAAAATCCGATTATCTCAAACCTGAAAGAGGGGCTTACTGTTCTGGAGTACTTTATCTCCACTCACGGCGCACGTAAAGGTCTATCCGATACTTCTCTGAAAACAGCGGATGCCGGTTACCTGACCAGACGACTTCACGATGTTGCCCAGGATGTCATTGTTACCATTGATGACTGTGGAACAACGCGTGGTCTTTATGTTCATCGTAATATTGAGGAAGAAACCAGCGGTCAGATCAAGTTCCGCGAAAAAATCAAGGGACGTGTTGCGGCTCGAGATATTTACGATACCCTCAATAACAGGGTTGTTGTCAGCGCAGGAGAGATCATTACTGAAGAACTTGCTGAGCTTATCCAGGAGACTGCAGGTGTTGAAGAGACTGAGATTCGTTCGGTGTTGACATGTGAGTCAAAAATAGGTATTTGTTCTAAATGCTATGGGACAAACCTTTCGGTACATGAACTCGTTGAAATCGGTGAAGCTGTCGGAGTTATTGCGGCGCAGTCGATTGGAGAGCCGGGAACACAGCTTACGCTTCGTACTTTCCACCAGGGCGGTACAGCTCAGGGTGGCATTACTGAAACCGAGACTAAGGCTTTCTATGATGGTCAGATTCAATTTGAGGACATCAAAACCGTTGAACATACTGCTATAAATGAAGATGGTGTAGAAGATTTACGGACGATCGTTATACAGAAAAACGGAAAAATCAATATTGCTGATCCAGAATCAGGCAAAATTCTGAAACGGTACATTGTTCCGCATGGTGCGCATCTCAACTGTAAGCATGGTGATCTTATTAAAAAAGATCAGATGATGTTCAGCAGTGAACCAAACAGCACCCAGATTATTGCAGAACTGCCGGGCTTCATCAAATTTGCTGATATTGAAAAAGGTGTGACCTACAAGGAAGAGGTTGATCCTCAGACAGGTTTTTCACAGCACACTATCATTAACTGGCGTTCTAAGTTGAGGGCGACTGAAACCAGAGAGCCAAGGTTGATGATCATTGATGCGAATGGTGAGGTTAAAAAGACTTATCCTGTTCCGATCAAGACCAATCTTTATGTTGAAGATGGTCAGAGGATCACTCCAGGTGACATAATGGCTAAGGTACCAAGAAATCTTGACCGTGTAGGTGGTGACATTACTGCTGGCCTTCCTAAAGTAACCGAACTTTTTGAAGCGCGTATTCCCACTGACCCTGCCATCGTGACTGAAATTGATGGTTATGTCAGCTTTGGATCACAACGCAGAAGCAGTAAAGAGATCAAGGTTAAAAATGATTTCGGTGAAGAAAAGGTTTATTACGTTCAGGTTGGTAAACATGTGCTTGCTAATGAGGGCGATGAAGTCAAGGCAGGTGATCCATTGACCGATGGAGCTGTATCACCGCAGGACATCTTGCGTATTCAGGGTCCTAATGCAGTACAGCAGTACCTTGTGAATGAGATCCAGAAAGTCTATCAGATCAATGCAGGCGTTGAGATCAATGACAAGCATCTTGAGGTTATTGTTCGACAGATGCTCCAGAAAGTCAGGGTTGAAGAATCGGGCGATACCAATTTATTGCCTGGTGACTTGATTGATCGGAGTGCCTTCGTTGAGTCGAATAACAGTATCGCTGAAAAAGTAAGAATTACGGAAAAAGGTGATGCTCCTGCAAGGATTCAGGATAGTCAGCTTCACAAAATGCGTGATATTACTAAATTGAACCGTGAGCTTCGGAAGAATAATAAAATAATGATCGCTTTCGAACCTGCCCTTCAAGCAACCTCTCATCCTGTTCTGCTTGGTATAACAAGTGCTGCACTTCAGACTGAGAGTGTAATTTCAGCGGCATCGTTCCAGGAAACAACAAAGGTTCTGACAGATGCGGCTGTGGCTGGAAAGGTTGATTTTCTTGCAGGTCTGAAAGAAAACGTTATCGTTGGTAAACTTATTCCAGCAGGAACAGGATTGAAGCGATACAAGACCATTAAGCTCACGGGAGACGGTCAGGATACTGTTGCAGATGGCGAGCAGAAGGTTCAGGAAACTGAGACAAGAGAAGGTTTCGCTAATGAACGGTAGTTTTCGACTGCTTTTCAGATAAGACAAAAAAAAGGGAGATTTTAATCTCCCTTTTTGCTTTACTTCTTTTCATACCTGAAAGATTCCAGGAAACTCGTATCAAAATCTCCGCTCTGAAAAACAGGAGAATGCATTACTTGTTTGTGGAAAGGAATGGTAGTTTTTACTCCAACAACAATAAACTCATCAAGGGCTCGAGACATTCTCGCGATAGCTTCATCTCTTGTGTGAGCTGTAACGATAAGCTTGGCAATCATTGAATCGTAGTTTGACGGCACAACATAGCTTGCATAAGCATGTGAATCAACTCTTACGCCGTGTCCTCCAGGTGTGTGGAAAACCTGAAGTTGTCCAGGAGAAGGACGGAATAATTGCTCTGGATCTTCAGCGTTAATCCTGCATTCAATGGAGTGGCCTTTGGGTATGAAATTACGATTCTCGATTGATTCACCAGCTGCGATGAGAATCTGTTCCTTGACAAGATCTACGTCATAACGTTCTTCTGTAACTGGATGCTCGACCTGAATACGCGTGTTCATCTCCATGAAGTAAAAATCCTTGTGCTTGTCGAGCAGGAACTCAATTGTCCCAGCACCTTCATAATTGATGGCACGTGCTGCTGCTACTGCTGCATCACCCATTTTCTTTCTAAGTGCTTCATCAACTACAGGTGAAGGCGTTTCTTCAATAAGTTTCTGATGCCTCCTCTGAACGGTACAGTCCCGTTCGCCGAGATGGATAGTGTTTCCGTGCTGATCAGAAAGAATTTGGATTTCAACGTGACGAGGGTTCTCAAGGTACTTTTCAATATAGACGCCACTGTTACCGAAGGATTGTTCAGCTTCGCTTCGTGCTGTATTCAGTGCTTTTTCCAGCTGGCTTTCTTCAGTTACAACACGCATACCCTTTCCTCCGCCACCAGCGGTTGGTTTGATGATAACAGGGTATCCTGTTTTATGTGCCGTTTCGATGGCTTGCTGAAGATCGGTGACCAGCCCAGGACTTCCTGGAACAACCGGTACACCGGCCGTAATCATTGTTGATTTGGCTGTGTTTTTATCACCCATCTGGTTTATCATGGTCGCTGTCGGTCCGATGAACTTGATGTTGACCGAGTCGCACACTTCAGCGAAATTGGCATTTTCAGCCAGAAAACCGTAACCGGGATGAATAGCATCAGCATTCGTTACCTCTGCAGCAGCGATGATACGTGGAATGTTAAGGTAACTCTCTCTTGATAAAGCAGGTCCGATACAGACAGCTTCATCGGCGTATTTGACGTGCATGGATTCAGCATCAACTGTAGAATATACTGCAACAGTACTGATCCCCATTTCGCGGCAGGTCTGCATAATACGCAAGGCAATTTCGCCGCGATTTGCAATTAGTATTTTATTGAACAAGGTTTTCTCTGATGAATGTTTATGGTTTAATCCGGAACAGTGGTTGATCGTACTCGACAGCCTGTCCGTTTTCAACAAGAATTTCAACAATAGTACCGGAAACCTCTGCCTCAATTTCGTTCATCAGTTTCATGGCTTCAATAATACAGAGAACATCCCCTTTCTTTATAGTGTCATTGATAGACACAAAGGGTGGTGAATCCGGAGAAGATGACTGGTAGAATGTTCCGACAATAGGAGAACGCGATTCGATGAGGCCCCATGTTGGCTCCTCTGCAGGAATAACAGCTGCAACATTCAAAGCCTGGGGTGCGGTTTGTAATACGGGTTCTACTGATTGAAGAACATTCAACTGGGGAATTCCTGGTGCAGAGGCACGTCTCAGGATAATTTTAAAGTCTCCCTCCTCGATGATTGTTTCCTGAAGATCTGAGCTATCGACAATGTCGATGAGCTGTTTGATTTCGTTAAAGTTCATGATAATGTTACTTAAGTTTAAAACACGCGTCCTGATCTATCACCTTCCTAAAAAAATAACTACTTTTTAACTCTTTCTATGTACTCGCCTGTGCGGGTATCAACACGAATAATGCTTCCTGTTTGTATAAACATGGGAACGTTGACTTCAGCGCCGGTTTCAACTACTGCTGGTTTTGTTCCACTCGTAGCTCTGTCATCTTTTGAGGCCGGGCTGGTTTCAGTTACTTCCACTTCAACGAAAGTGGGAAGTTCAACGCCAAGAATAGAGCCGTCATCAGAAAAAACTATAGTGACTGTGATGCCATCCTTTACAAAACGGGACGAAGAACCGATTGCGATTTCAGGAACATTGATTTGATCAAAGGTATCATTGTCCATCATGACAAAATCACTGCCGTCACGATAAAGATACTGATACTGTTTTCTCTCTGTGACAATCACATCAACTGATTCTGTGGCGCTGAATCGGTATTCTACATTTCTGCCGGATTTTAGGTTTCTCATGTTAGCCTGATAAAAAGCCCTGAGGTTTCCCGGTGTTCGGTGAATAAGGCTTTCAATAGTATGAGGTTCTCCTTTGAAGCGGATGATTGAGCCTTTGGAAACGTTACTGATGGAAATCATAAGCAGGAAAAAATTTGCCGTGTGCGGTTTGGTTTTTGGTACTTGTCAGAACTTAAATATAACACAGTGCTGGACGAATACAAAGTGCCCTGTATGAGCAAAGCAGGATATTACTAAAAAGCCATTGCATGTTTATAAAGTACTGTTTAAATTCATTGAATTAGTAACCATGAAAAAAGTTGGGTTTACTTAAACAATAATAACCTTTTCATATGTCAAAAGCTGAATTAGTAGAGAAAATCGCCGAGCAGGCTAAACTGACAAAGGTCGATGCCGAACGTGCTGTCAATGCATTTATTAATGTTGTGACAGCATCATTGAAGGCTGGAGATGATGTTACTCTTGTAGGCTTCGGAACGTTTACCACTGGTGATAGAGCCGAAAGACAAGGACGGAACCCACAGACGGGTGAAGCTATTACAATATCAGCAAAAAAAGTAGTTAAGTTCAAGCCAGGTAAAGCGTTGAAGGAAGAGGTTGGTGGTTGATTGGGATTTATTGGTTTTCTTTCTTTTAAAGTCCATCAATAGTATTTGCTTGATGGACTTTTTTTATAATTAATACCCCGCACTATGTCCACGAAAGTTGTCCTTGATTTTGAAAAGCCGCTCATTGATCTCGAAGCCAAGCTTAATGAAATGCGTCAGTGCCTCAGGAGTAGCACGAGGGAGCAATCACAATCTGAGAGTGAAGTGCTTAATAATGATATAGCTACTCTTGAGCTGAAAGTTGATGCACTCCGCCGCTCAATCTACAAAAATCTTACCCGCTGGCAGAAGGTGCAACTTGCGCGTCATCCAGGTAGACCTTTTACGCTTGATTATATTTACATGATGACCAAGGATTTTCTTGAACTTGCCGGTGATCGTCATTATAGTGATGATAAAGCGATTGTCGGTGGTTTTGCTCGCATTGAAGAGAATTCGTCTGGTTTTTCTCAGCCAGTAATGATCATCGGCCATCAGAAAGGGCGCGATACCAAATCAAATGTTTACCGAAATTTTGGTATGGCTCAACCAGAAGGATATCGCAAAGCACTCCGGTTAATGAAGCTTGCAGAGAAATTCCGCAAACCGGTCATTACTCTGATTGATACTCCAGGAGCATTCCCCGGTATTGAAGCTGAGGAAAGGGGACAGGCTGAGGCTATTGCCCGGAATCTGTTTGAAATGGCAAAGTTGACGGTGCCAGTAATTTGTGTAATTATTGGAGAGGGTGCAAGTGGTGGAGCCATTGGAATCGGTGTTGGAGACAGGATTATCATGGCTGAAAATAGCTGGTATTCAGTGATATCCCCTGAAAGCTGCTCTTCAATTTTATGGAGAAGCTGGAACTATAAAGAACAGGCTGCTGAAGCGCTGCAATTGACCGCAGAGGATCTTCTTGCTCAAGGGATTATTGACAGGATTATTCCGGAACCCCTTGGAGGGGCCCATACTGACCCTGATACTATGGCGGCTACATTAAAGAGTATATTGATTGAAGAGCTCAAAGAACTATTACCCAGAGATCCGGGAGAGCTTGTTCACGACAGAATAGAAAAATTTTCGGGTATGGGAGTCTGGAAAGAAGAAGTATAGAGAATACAACAGCCGGTATTCGAACCGGCTGTTGTATTAGAATTGTTACGTCCTACCTTATAGCAATCGTGTTTACTTGATTTCGTAGGAGCTGTCTCCCTTGAGGAGTTCTTCAAGTGTCGCATGTCCGTTTTTCTGGGCATCGCAGATCTGAGCAGTAAGAGCGTCTTCATAAGATATCCGTGTTTCGGCATAGAAAACACCAAATGGTCTTGGAAGAAATTCCGCATCAGCAAAGTGAGCAAGAATGGATGCCTTATTGATATCTGACTCATTGTGAACCCAAAGGTCAGACGTTGAAAGGCCCTCTTTGTCAAGATCAACAACAACTGGCTTGAATCCGTCCAGTATGATACCTTTATTTTTCTCTTTTCCGAAGACAAGAGGTTTGCCCTGTTCAAGGTAGACCGTGTGATCTGCTTTATTGTCTGGAGTGGCAAATGCTTCAAAAGCCGCATTGTTGAATATGGGGCAGTTCTGGTAAATTTCTACCAGGGATGTTCCCTTGTGCAATGCTGCTCTTTTCAGTAACGATCTCAGGAATTTACCATCTCGATCAAAAGCTCGAGCAAAGAATGAGCCTCCGGAACCGATCGTCAACGCAGCTGTATTGAACGGTTGATCAATGACACCTGAAGGGGAGGTAACTGTTCGTAATCCAATTTTTGAAGTTGGTGAATACTGGCCTTTTGTAAGTCCATAAATTTCATTATTGAAGAGCACAACATTCAGGTCTGGGTTTCTTCTCAGGGTATGAATGAAATGGTTTCCGCCAATAGATAAAGCATCGCCATCCCCTGTTGCCACCCAGACACTCAGGTCAGGACGAGCGACTTTAAGTCCTGTTGCCATTGGCAAAGCTCTGCCGTGAATGCCATGAACTCCATAAGTCGCCATATAATATGGAAGGCGCGATGAGCATCCAATTCCTGAGACAAACACTACGTTTTCCGGTTGGACTTCAAGCTCAGCCATAACGTTTTTGAGTTGTTGCAGAACAGCATGATCACCACAACCGGGACACCATTTCGGCTCCTGATCTGAAGCAAAATCTTTTGCAGTAAGAACCGGACGGTCTATTATTGTTGTAGCTTTATCAGTCATTATTCAATCTCCTTAATAAGGTCAGTGATTTTAGCCAGAATTTCCATTTCATTGAACGGTACACCCTGAACCTTGCTGTATCCTACAGGAGCTATCAGGAAGGTATCACGGATAATATGGATCAGCTGTCCGCTATTCATTTCAGGAATTAACACTCTTTTAAAGTTTCCAAGAATCTCTCCAAGGTTTTTCGGGAACGGATGGATATACCTGAGATGAGCATGAGCAACGCTGTATCCCTCTTCAAGGGCTTGCTCTACAGCAGTTTTAATTGCACCGTAGGACGAACCCCATCCTAGAACAAGCAAATCCCCTTTTTGTTGCCCGTTATCAATGGCCTGAAGCGGAATTGTTTCAGCAATCCGTGCTATCTTTTCTGCACGAATTTTCGTCATCAATTCATGATTCTCAGGGTCATGAGAGACATTTCCTGTTTCATTTTGTTTTTCAAGTCCACCGATACGATGTTCGAGTCCTTGTGTGCCTGGAATAGCCCATGAACGAACAAGTCTATCGTCCCTTTTATAGGGAAGATATGGAGGGTCTTCCGGTTTTCTTGCTGGTTGAAAACGAGGATTGATTTCAGAAAGGTTATCAGGACTCTCAACCTTCCAAGGTTCCGAACTCAGGGCAAGGTAGCCATCAGAGAGGCAGATTACCGGCGTCATATGTTCAACGGCAATTCTCGCCGCTTCATAGGTAGTATAAAAGCAGTCAACAGGAGAGCAGGCAGCAACAACGGGCAGCGGGGCTTCTCCATGTCTGCCATACATAGCCATTAACAGATCGGATTGTTCCGGTTTGGTTGGAAGTCCGGTTGATGGACCTCCACGCTGAACATTGATGACAACAAGTGGCACCTCTAGGATGACTGCCAGGCCAAGTGCTTCTGTTTTCAGGGCGAGCCCAGGACCTGAGGTGTTTGTTGCAGCAAGTGCACCTCCGTATGCCGCACCGATACTGCTTACGATTCCGGCAATTTCATCTTCAGCCTGAAACGTTTTGACTCCATATTTTTTCTTTTTGGCCAAAGTCTGCAGGATCTCTGTCGCCGGTGTGATCGGGTATGATCCAAGGAACAGTTCAAGACCTGCTTTTTTTGCTGCCGCAGTCAGAGCGATAGCGCATGCTTCATTTCCTGTAACACGTCGGTAAATGCCGTGCTGTTTTTGTGGGGCAATATCGAATCGTCCAAGATTTGCAAAGAGTTCGGTTTCATCGCCAAAGAAATATCCAGCCTTCATCGCTTTAATGTTCGCCTCGGCCATCTGGATATTCTTTTGAAACTTGGATGTTAATGTTTCAATTGTACCTTCAAGAGGCAGTGAATAGAGCCAGTAAAGCAGTCCTAACACAAACATGTTTTTGCACCGGTCAACATCCTTGCCGCTTAGTCCACTTTCTTTAAGGGCTTCACGAGTTAGCTGCAGTACAGGTACAGGAAAGACTATATAGTTGCTGAGAGATCCATCCTCAAGGGGATTTGCTCCTTCTGGATAGCCTGCAAGCTTAAGGTTTTTTTCATCGAACCCCTCTGTACCTGCAATAATGATGCCTCCACGGTGCAGGTCTTTAAGGTTTGCTTTCAATGCTGCCGAGTTCATGGCTACCATGACATCAAATCGCGCTCCCGGTGTATAGACGGGCTTGCTGCTGAACTGAAGCTGAAATCCTGATACACCTGCGATAGTACCGGCAGGGGCTCTTATCTCAGAAGGAAAATTAGGGAATGTATTCAGTTCGGATCCACGAACTGCCACCGTATTGGCGAATTGGGTACCTGTTAACTGCATACCGTCACCGGAATCACCTGCAAAAAGCACGGATACGCTGGTTTTCGATGTAACGTTAACCTGTCTGGTTGTCTTTGTTGTATCAGTCATTGTCCCTGTTAATTACTTTTCAAGAATTAGTAAACAACAATAAAATTCCTGTGTCAATGAACATAGCCACACGCAGGTCATTGAGTTGTTATCTGGTGAAATGTATATTACTGGTGGGTAAGGAGAAGACAAAAAAATAACAGTACAGTCTTCTGCAAGAAAAATATAAGGTATAGATAGGGTTAAAACAAGCGTTCAGCCTTATTCCCTTAATATTTTTTTTCTATAACGATATTATTTTTTGTCAGATACTCCTGCCATTCCTGTTCTTCCCTGATCGGGCAATCTGGAGATAAGTCACAGAAATCACAACGCAGCATACCATACATCTGTTCCATCCAACACCCTGTATTGCTTTTATGCACTTCATTTACATGGTTAGGATTTTCCTTCATTATTCTGGCCGAAATATCCATCAGTTCCAGAATATCCTTTCGCCGTTGCTGATTTTCCACTCCCCAACTCATAAAGGTGTTCCTGTTTATTTAATGGAAAAATAAGAAGGGTACATATGTTATGAACATACTATCTTAATATAATTTTTTTTAAAAAAGAACATACAGTATCTACTGCCACTGTAAAGCTATTGATGTAGAGTGTAAAGGTCGACTTGGAGGCGATAAAATTAAGTTGGCAACACGCCTGAAAAAAGAGTAACTTTGAGGCCGTAAGAGGCGGTTTTTCTACCGGTAACGGCATAATGGAAAGCATTGCAACAAGATGAAAATCTCTATGAAATCCCGAGAAATCAGACAATCTTTTTTGGATTATTTTGCTCAAAAAGGTCATAATATTGTTCGTTCAGCTCCGGTTATTCCGGCAGATGATCCCACCCTGCTTTTTACAAATGCAGGTATGAACCAGTTTAAAGATGTGTTTTTAGATAAAGGAACAAGACCTTACGTTCGGGCTGCTGATACACAGAAATGCATCAGAGCATCAGGTAAGCATAATGATCTGGAGGATGTTGGGAGGGACACCTATCACCATACCTTTTTTGAAATGCTCGGCAACTGGTCTTTTGGTGATTATTACAAAGTTGAGGCTATAACCTGGGCATGGGAGCTCCTTACTGAAGTATGGAAATTGCCGAAGGGACGTCTCTATGCAACAGTCTACCATGACGATGATGAGAGTTTTCAGATATGGCAGAACGATACAGATATTGATCCTGAGCATATCATCCGTTTTGGAGAAAAAGACAATTTCTGGGAGATGGGTGAAACAGGCCCCTGTGGTCCCTGTTCTGAAATCCATATTGATCTTACAGAGGATGGTTCAGGCGGGAATCTTGTTAATGTTGGAGATTATCGTGTAATCGAATTGTGGAACCTTGTTTTTATCCAATATAACCGGCAGATTGATGGACGTCTTGAGCCTCTCCCTAAAAAACATGTCGATACCGGCATGGGGTTTGAACGTGTTGTGGCGGTTTTGCAGGGGAAGGGATCGAACTACGATTCTGACGTTTTCAAACCGCTTTTCGACCGCATAACCGAAATCACCGGAGTCTCTTATGGCGCGTCAATGGATAATCCCCTTGATATTGCCATGAGGGTCATTGCCGATCATGCACGTACCTTGACTTTTGCACTTTCAGATGGCGCGATGCCTTCCAATGAGGGACGTGGTTATGTTCTTCGCCGTATTCTTCGCCGAGCCCTGCGTTATTCAAAAAATCTTGGCTATAACGAGCCGATTATTCATCAGATGGTAAGTACGCTTGCCGACGCGATGGGCGATGTTTTCCCTGAATTACAGCAGCAGCAGGATGCCGTTAAAAAAATTATCAAAGCCGAAGAGGAGAGCTTTATTGTTACCCTGGACCGGGGAATTGAAATATTCAATGATGTTATCGAAAAAGTCCGTTCAGCCAAAGGTGATACTATTAATGGTGAAGATGCCTTTAAGCTTTATGATACTTACGGATTTCCTTTTGATCTGACTCGTCTTATGGCCTCTGATGTAGGTTTTCATGTGGACGGCGAAGGTTTTGAACATTGCATGCAGTTACAGAAGACCAGAGCAAGAAGCGATCGCAGGGAAAAACAGCAGGTTCAGGATGACGGCACAACATGGCTCTGGTTTAGTGATGTGCATCGTACTCTCTTTGCGGGATACGATCAACTTGAGATGCCGGTCATGATTACTGGTATTAAACATGCCAGTGGTAAACTGCTTTTAGTGCTTGATCAGACACCGTTTTATCCTGAAAGTGGTGGTCAGGTGGGCGACAAAGGCTGGATTGAGAGTGGTAGTTATCGTTTTCAGGTTTCAGATACAATCAAGGATGGCGATGCCATTGTCCACATCATTAGTTCGGCTTATGACAAGATTCTCGATACAGATATAAATCCTGATGATCTGTCAATAGATAGAGATCAGCTATCAGCTGAAGCTTCCGTAGACAGGTGTGTACGTCTCGATACCGAAAGAAATCATACGGCGACTCATTTACTCCATGGCGCCCTGCGCAGAATATTAGGAAGCCATGTCCAGCAGAAAGGATCGTTTGTCAATGCCGAAAGACTTCGTTTTGATTTCAGTCATTTTGCTAAACTATCAGATGAAGAGATTGGTGCTGTTGAAGCAGAGGTAAACGATCATATCAGACAGTCCGAACAGGTTCTCAAGCATGCTGATATACCTTATGATGAAGCAATTGCAAAGGGTGCCCTTGCTTTTTTTGGCGACAAGTACGCCGAACTTGTAAGGGTTATTGAAGTCCCCGGTATTTCGGTTGAGCTGTGCGGTGGTACTCATGTTGATAATATTGGTCGGATTGGACTTATTAAGATCATCAGTGAATCCTCTGTGGCATCAGGTGTGAGACGTATTGAGGCTGTTACCGGAAAAGCAGCTGAAACACTTTTGTGGAAGGAATACCATGAACTGCAGCAGGTTAGACATCTCCTTAAAGTTAAAGGGGATGAACCGGTATCAGGAAAGATTGTCGAGTTGATGGAGATCAGAAAAGAGCTAGAAAAAGAGCTTCATGATTTCAAAACAAAAAAGCTTCTTGATAATGTGGACTATTATTTAGAGGAGGCAGAAGAAATAAATAAGACAAGTATAGTTGTTCGTACAATAGAGGAGGTTAATCCCGAAGAGCTTCGACTGATCGGTCAAGCGTTGAGGGAGACTCTTCATAAGCAAGAAAAATCAGGTGTAGGGTTACTTAGTGCGGTATTTTCCGGGAAGCCATATCTTGTCTGTTATGCGAATAATTCACCTGCTATGCTGTCTGCAACATGTAGTTTCGATGCCAGTTTACTCATTAATGAACCGGCTAAGATCATAAAGGGTGGCGGTGGTGGAAAACCTGAATTTGCCACTGCCGGAGGAAAGGATCCAGCCGGAGTTGCTCTTGCTCTTGCTGCCTTTGCTACATCGGTTAAGGCTCAACTTCAGTCAAGCGAGAAATAAATTTTACTAATGGGGAACATCTATTGCTGATCGGTTATGCTGGTTCTTGACTGCTTTTTCGGGCGATGCTCAAAACCTTCATGCGAGAGTTGCGTTTTCAGGCTTGTCCGTTCACTGCGTCTCGCGCTCAAGTCGCGTGCGATGCAGAAAAAAGAAGAGTCTTCCGTCGGAGCTGTCGGCTCGTGGGATAAACCTGAAACTGCGCCGCTGCACGCCATGGTGAGGTTACAGAAACAGGATGCGACCAAAAAACGGAAACGGCTGCTTGCTCCAAGGGAGGAAATTGCGTGGTTTCCAACGATCAAGCCGGAGCTTTGCAATGGTTGCGGCGACTGCAAGGTTCTCTGCAAGCCGGGTGTGTTTGAGTTGGGCGAGCCAGATCCCACAGGTATCCATCGTCCGAAACTGATTGTTGCGCATCCTTATAAGTGCCTCGTGCTCTGCACCCGTTGCGTGCCAGTTTGTACCTCCGGAGCCATTATTCTCCCTCCTAAAGCGGAGTTCGAGCATTTTGTAGAGTATGTTGACTGACTGAGAGGTCGTCGCGGTCTCTGAACCCCATAAGGTAAAGAATAGCATCAAGCCCAAGGGTTGATATGGCCTGCTTTGCGCTCTCCCTGACAATTGGTTTTGCTCTGAAGGCGATGCCCAGTCCTGCCTTTCCAAGCATTGGAAGGTCATTTGCACCATCACCAACAGCAATGGTTTGTTCCAGTCGAATATTTTCTTTTTTTGCAATAAGCTCCAGCAGTTCAGCTTTCCTTTTCCCATCGACTACCTGACCAAGGACCTTACCAGTTAACCGGCCATCTTCGATTTCAAGTGTGTTGGCATAGACGTAATCGATATTGAGCTTTTTCTGCAGGTAGTGACCGAAATAGGTGAACCCGCCCGAAATGACAGCGGTTTTAAATCCAAGGTTGTGCAGATTATGGAAAAGCGTTTCAGCCCCTTCAGTAAGCTGCAACCTGTAAGCGATGGTTTCCAGAATATTTTCGTCAAGTCCTTTCAGCAGTGAAACCCTTCGTAGAAGGCTTTCGGTGAAATCGAGCTCCCCCCGCATGGCTTGTTCTGTAATAGCCGCAACCTCAAGCCCGACACCCGCTTCCAAAGCAAGTTCGTCGATTACTTCGGAGGTAATGAGTGTCGAATCCATATCGAACACTACCAGTCTTCGGTTACGTCGGAAAATATTGTCTTCCTGAAAGGCTATGTCAATCCCCAGACTATCTGTAATAGCAAGTATCTGCTCCCGGAACCTGTTTTCGTTATACAGCGTGCCTCGTATCGAAAACTCAACGCAAGCTTTAGTATGTCCGGTCTGGCCGTTTTCAAGTGGAATACGTCCTGAGAGCCTGGTGATGGTGTCGATATTCAGACTATGCAAAGCAATGATTGACGATACCCGTTCAAGTTGTTCAGCTGTTATTTTTCTTGCTAGCAGTGAAAGCAGATATCTTGGCTTACCTTGTTCCATCACCCATTCATCATACTCAGTATCGGATACAGGAGTAAAGGTAATCTGGATGCCAAGCGTATGGGCGCAGAAGAGTAGATCCTTCAGTACAGGTGATGAAGCCGACTCTTTTGGTACCTCCACCAGCATTCCCAGAGAAAGATGGTTATGGATAACAGCCTGACCGATGTCCAGGACAGGTATTTTATATCCAGAAAGGATTGAGGTTATTTTTGATGTCAAGCCCGGTTTATCCGGGCCTGTAATATTGATAAGGAGAAGTTCTCTCATATCAGATGCAATTAAAGAGTTTCATTTTATTTACTTATAAATCCCCATTTACCTGTTGCAGCATCACCAATTCTGACTGGCGCCAGACCATTTGAAAATTTACCAGCATAATCAAACTGCGGATTGATGACGATTTTTCCTTTTTTGTCAATAAACCCCCATTTACCTGTTGCAGCATCACCAATTCTGACTGCAGCGAGACCTTCCGAAAAGTCACCCACCGATTCAAATTTTGGACTGATAACTAAATTTCCTTTTTTGTCAATAAAACCAGATTTTCCTATCCTTGAATCACCAATCCTTACAGCCGCCAGACCTTCTGAAAATCTACATCCAGTATCAAATTTCGGGTTAATTACTATTGTCCCCTGATTATCAATCACCCCCCATTTTCCTCGGTTCTGATCACCAATTCTCACAACTGCAAGGCCATCTTTAAAGGATTCAGCATAGTCAAATTGTGGATTAATGACAATTATCCCCTGTTTGTCAATAAACCCCCATTTCCCCGATTTTTCACTTCCTTTTCTCATTAGTGCCAGACCTTCTGAAAAATCACCTACACAATCAAATTGAGGGGGGATCACCTGTGTCCCTTTTTTGTCAATAAAGCCCCATTTACCTGAAATGGCATCACCAACTCTCATTGCAGCGAGGCCTTCTTTAAAACTGTTTTCAGCATCGAATTGCGGGGTAACCACTTTTTTCCCTCGTTTATCAATAAATCCATATTTACCTGTGTAAGCATCACCATCCCTCATGAGTGCAACGCCTTCAACAAAGTCACCAACAAAGAAGAATTGCGGGGTAATCACGTTTTTCCCTCGTTTATCAATAAATCCATATTTACCACTTGCTTCATCACCAATTCTCACCGCAGCAAGACCTTCTGAAAATTCATGTACTTCATCAAATTTTGGGGCGATGAGCAGTTTCCCCTTCAGGTCAATAAAACCATGTTTTGCTGAAGTTGAATCCCCAATACTTATAATGGCGAGACCTTCTTTAAATTCTTTTACGGCATCAAATTGAGGAGTTATAACCAATTGGCAAGTATTATCAACAGAATGTTCAGTTGTGCCCATATGGCATCCGAAAAGGAAGCATATAAAGCACATACTTAAGAGAGAAATGGCTCGTTGAGCGGTTGATTTCATTATAAATGGTATTGATCATGTCAACCAAGGATGCATTCGGTCAAATACTCATTACGCATCATCACAAGGTACATTCTTCCAAAAATCGGGAGTTGTTTTTGGAGGGATTTTAAAATTGCCAATTTGTATTAGGGTATTAATAAATACTTATGGGTATAAGTATTTATTAAGTAGTGATATGATATTTTTTTCTAAGTTATTTGTTAGACATTATATGGAGTTGAAATACTATAAAAATTAAAAATATCTTATAAAAAGAAATGAGAAGAGCTTGTGAAATTTACTGAACCTGAATATTTCGGCAAAAATACGTATCTGGTTAATGCGTTGTAAAAATGCTATCCATGACAAATTTATGTTGTTCGTAAATCAACAACTCTCTTTTTTTTGGGTTGTTTTTACGGCAGGCATGTTAAGCATTCCAACTTATGCTTGCGATACATTTCATATCACAGAGCATATCGGTGAATCGTTGATTAGTGATGTAAAAACAAAGGTTCCCTCAATACAATCTCAGCAGGCAACCATATCTGAAACTTCAGCCATTAGCTCTGCGAGTGCCTTTGGAAAAAGTTTCTCCAATCTCAGAATTGAGGCTGAAATTGTCTATCAAAAAAACGATGCGGATAAAATCATAATTAATTCAGGAATCTGTACTTTCAGGGGTACTGATTCAGTGACGTCATATCTTGCTAATAGTTACTTCGATTTCAAAGTTGGTGCAGTTAATCCATATCTTACATCGGGTATTGGACTCGCTCAAGTCAGTATTCACAATAAGGTAAATCCCCCTAACACAATTTCCGAAACTTATTCTGGGCTTGGTTATCAGTTTGGCGCAGGTTTAAACGTTCCACTGTCTCCGAACCTTTTACTTGATCTACGGTACAGATATTTTGGAACCTACCCGTTGAGACTCGATAATGATCATGGAAATTATAAAGTATCAGGTAATAAAGTATTTTTCAGTTTGATGGTAGGGTTATAAATCATGAAGAAAATGTTTTTTCAATGATGTTGATAACGTGAAAGAGTATAAATAAAAACCTCAAAGACTCAGTTATATAAGAATCTTTGAGGTTACTTTGACATAAGTAAAGGGTTTTGTGTTATTCCCACTCAATGGTGGCTGGGGGTTTTGATGAAATGTCATAAGCGACTCTGTTGATACCCCGAACTTCATTGATGATACGGTTAGAAACACGGGCAAGGAAATCATGGGGTAACTTAGCCCAGTCAGCAGTCATACCGTCCGACGATTCAACTGCTCTGAGGGCAAGCACATTTTCATAGGTGCGTTTATCGCCCATGACTCCTACCGACTGTACTGGCAGCAATACCGCAAAAGCTTGCCATACATCTTTATAGAGTCCGCTTGATTTGAGTTCTTCTATATAGATTTCATCAGCATTCCGAAGTATATCGAGCCTTTCTTTGTTGACTGATCCGAGCACTCTGACAGCAAGACCGGGACCGGGAAATGGATGCCGCATAAGGATATCCTCAGCAATGCCAAGTTCGCGTCCTACAGAACGTACCTCATCTTTGAACAGTTCTCTAAGGGGTTCAATAAGTTTTAACTTCATGCGCTTAGGTAATCCGCCAACATTGTGGTGCGACTTGATAGTTTCCGACGGACCTTTGACACTAACACTTTCAATCACGTCAGGGTAGAGAGTCCCCTGCACAAGGAATTTTTCATGGTGAATGTGTTCTTCAAATATCTGGATAAAGGTTCTTCCAATGATTTTACGCTTTTTCTCAGGTGCAGCAACATTTTTAAGGCGTTTCAGGAACAAATCAGACGCGTCTGCAAGGGTGACCTTAAGGCCAAGAGGTTTGAGAAAGCTCATTACCTTTTCAGCTTCATTCTTTCTCAGAAGTCCATTATCAACAAACACGCAGTGAAGTTGTTTGCCAATGGCCCGGCTGACCATAACCGCAGCAACAGTTGAATCAACACCGCCGCTAATGCCGCAGATGACTGTTTCTTTGCCTGCTTTTCGTCCGATCTCTTCAATCTGGTGCGCTATAAAGCTTTTTGATGACCAGTCTGGTTTTATGCCAGCAATAGTGATAAGAAAATTCGAAAGAAGTTGTTTCCCATAAAGGGTGTGCTGAACTTCAGGGTGAAATTGAAGACCATAGATTTTAAGAGCAGCTTTGCTTCCAAAGCTTTCAATGGCGCACATTTCAGAGTTTCCGCTGCTCGCTGTTACTCTGAACCCTTCTGGAAGCCTGATCACTTTATCGCCGTGGCTCATCCAGACATCTGAGTCAGGAATGTCATGGAAAAGCAGGCTTTCAGGTTCCCCATCATGGGTAACGATGATTTTCGCACGTCCGAACTCGTGTTTTAATGAACCGGCAACTTCACCTCCGAAATGCTTGGCAATAGCCTGAAGTCCATAGCATATTCCGAGTACAGGGATACCAAGAGAAAAGATTCCCCCATCAGGAAGGATAGCAGATTCTCCATATACACTGGTTGGTCCGCCAGAAAGGATAATTGCTTTTGGGTTGTGTTCCCTGATAGTCTCTGGTGAGGTATTATAGGGAAGAATTTCAGAATAAATACCTAATTCGCGAATACGACGAGCGATTAATTGGGTGTATTGCGATCCAAAATCAAGTACTAAAACAGATTGCATAAGAACAATAATTGGGTGTTAAATAAACAGAGAAATCAGAATCCCCCTTCCTGCTTCTGGCGTGTCCCAGGAACGGTGTTCTGCGGGGTTAAAACTCCATTGTCGTTCCCTTGAGCGCCATTATTACCCTCTGATGGGATAGTATTTCCATCGGATGGTTGAGTTGGATGGGTCTGAAAGAATTTAAAGCCTTTTGGGGTGAAGTATTCAATATAAACATCATTGCCAAGCAGCTCGGACGGAGTATTCGTCGGGCCGGACATTGGAATGGCTATGACAGTTTCAGGAATATGAAAATATCGGTTTTCAAGTCTCAGCGACCGGTCACTGTAGCAACGCTTCATAAAATTCGCCCAAATAGGTAGAGCTGCCCGTGCACCCTGACCATACTCCATCGAGGTAAACTTTACGCGCTCGTCATCAAACCCTGTCCATACAACAGCAACAAGCTGAGGGGTGAACCCTGCAAACCAGGCATCTCTCATGCTCTGTGTTGTACCGGTTTTTCCTGCAGCCTCTACATTAAAGCCATAGCGGGATCGGACAGCATTAGCAGTGCCCTTGCTGATCACATCCTTCAGCATTGATACCATTACAAAATTGGTCGTAGAGTCAATGGCAAAACGACGGTTCAGCGTGTATGCCGATAACATGCGATTATGTTTGTCCTCGACCTTCAGTATCGACACTGGTTCATTCCAGACACCGTTGTTGGCAAATGTTGAATATGCTCCTGCAAGCTCAAGCGGGGTGACTTCTGATGTTCCAAGGGAGATTGAAAGGTTGGATGCCAATGGCGAGGAGATGCCCATTTTTTTTGCACAGCTGATGATTTCCGAAGTGGTAAGGTGTTCATAAGCAAGCCTCACAGTAACCTGGTTCAGTGAGTGGCTCAATGCAGAACGTAGAGTAGTCATTCCACCCGATGAACCATCAGAATTTCTTGGTGACCAGATAGTACCATTACCGCTGTTAAGTTCAAGAGGCTGGTCAAGAACCTGGAAATTCGCTGGAATTCCTTTGTCAATTGCAGCAGTATAGACAAAAGGTTTGAACGTTGAACCAGGTTGACGTTTTGCCTGCCAAATGTGGTCAAACTGATACTTGTAATCATCAGGTGAAAACTTGTTGCCTCCAACCCATGCCTTGACATGTCCATTGGTTGGGTCTATAGCCACCAGGGCGACCTGTATTCTCGTTTTAGACTGCAGCAGCTCATTTATCCATACTTTGTCAGCTTTGAGCTTGGCCATTGCCCGCTGATCGGTGAGTCCATCCTCTATAAGTCCTTTGTATCGCTCGCTTTCCCTGATAATCTGGTTTTTTAAGGATTCAGGCCACCTCCAGGATCGGTCAAACGCAGCCTGAAGTTCGGCAAGATGGTCAGCAGCAGCCTTCTGTGCGTAGTTCTGCATACGGCTGTCAAGTGTTGTCTGAATGGAAAGGCCATCGCGGAATAGGTCGATGTTACCAAGCTGTGCCGATGGCTTGATGGTCTGCCTGATATATTCAGTAAAGTAAGGAGCCAGTCCTTGATGGTTCACGGGTGAGTATTTCAGTACAAGCGGAGTTTTTTGAGCAGTTACCGCCTGATTTGGAGTAATGAATTTTGCTTTTTCCATCAGTGAAAGAATAAGATTCCTTCTGCCGATAGAGCTTGAAGGATCCTTTGCTGGATTATAAGCGGTAGGATTCTTCAGTGTAGCAATCAGTGTTGCACTTTCTGGAAGGGTCAGGCGGTAAGCAGGTTTGCCGAAATAGGTATTGGCTGCAGCTTCAATGCCATATGCTCCAGCGCCAAAATAAACGGTGTTGAGATAGAGTGCTAGAATCTCGTCTTTTGTATACGTTTTTTCCAGCTCTATAGCAGTCACGAATTCTTTGACTTTTCGGGTGACGGTGCGTTCCTGACTCAGGTACAGGTTTTTTGCAAGCTGCTGGGTAATGGTGCTGGCTCCTTGCCAGCGTGTGCGTCCTCTGAGAATATTTTCTCCCATCGCCAGTGTCAATCGTCTTAAATCGACTCCCCAGTGCTGGTAAAAAGCAACGTCTTCAGTAGCAATAAGCGCGTAGCGAGCTGAAAGCGGAATTGATTTAAGAGGGATGAATGTTCGGTTTTTCAGATAAAATTTGTGAAGAAGTACGCCGTCCTCTGAATAGACAAGAGAGGCAAGTTCTGGATTTGGATTTTCAAGTTCTTCAAGACTCGGGAGTCCTAAAAAATTCTTAGTCGCGGATAACTTCGGGCTTACAAGAGTTATGGCGATGAAAAAAGAAATAAAAAAAAATATGCCTTTGGTAAATATTTTACTCACGGTATCGATTGATCTTTGGTGTTGGAATCTTTATAAAAACAATAGTAACAATATGGTGATCATACTATCAGGCTTTCTCAATTGGTTGTACCTTCAAGAGGACTCTTTTTATAAAATTGTTCAGCAAATTCAAAATATTTTTTAAGCTCTACAGCAAATTCAGCAGTATCTTCAAGCATCGGCAAATGGCCTAGATCCATGAATTTTGCAAGCATGGTTGGAGCAGCTGCCTCTGCTATGCGCTTTTCATAGAGTGAAATGGTTCCTTCAGGGGGAATAGTATGATCAGCCATCCCTACACAGCATAATACCGGCGAAGCAATATCAATAACATGACGGGTATACGCTCTCAACGATTCAGGGTCGATGGAAAACTTACCAACAGCATTGGTAGCCGCTTTATCAGACTGTGTAAAATCCTCAATAATGATATCGTGGTATTCCTTCGGGATTTCTTTGGATGCAGCCCTTTTGATAAAAAGGCTTTTCAGTGGTTCTGACTGAAAAATATTGCGGAAATTCATTGAAAAGTCAATCAGTCCGCCAAGAAAAAAGAGACCAAGAGAAGTAAAGGCAGTCTCTTCAAAAATTCCGCATGCAATAATTGTGGCAGAGACCAAAGCTTCGTGGTAACGAATGCAGAGTTCAGTTGCCACCATCCCTCCCATCGAATGCCCGACAATATGCAACTGCTTTGATGTATGAAGCCCAAGATGTTCAATGAGTGCACCTGCTTCATCGGTAAAGCCCTGAATGGTGAAGGTTGGGTTGTACCCTTTGATAATCGTCTTTCCCGTGCCGCTCTGGTCATAAGTAATGCATCTGTAGTCTGCAGAAAGAATGTTGACCAGTGGCTTCCAGTATCTGGAGGAAATAGCCCAGCCATTTACAAAAAGGACAACAGGTTTTTTCCTTCCTGATGCATCAGACTCAGCAGTATCTTCATAGTAAAGCTTACACCGATACGTCTCTAAATAACTCATAGGAGTTGCATTGTTTCTTATGGAAAACACTGATCTAATATATAACAATAATAACTTTTCTCCTGCCGTCCCTCCTCAAGTGCAGCATGCTGATTTTGCTACTCATCAGCTCAATGACTACATTACCCACATTAAAAATAAAGGGGTTTACATTATTAAAAGAGAACAACATGGATTATTCTTTTACCGTTCTAATCTCTTCCCTCGCAGACTTCATTCTTCATATTGATACCCATCTTCAGGTTCTTGCCGCACAATATGGCTATTGGCTTTACGGAATTCTTTTTGTTATCGTGTTCAGTGAAACCGGTTTTGTTGTCACACCGTTTCTGCCGGGTGATTCGTTGCTTTTTGCAGCGGGTTCACTTGCATCTATGCCGGGTTCATCCCTTGACCCGCACTTGCTTTTTATGCTTTTTTTTATAGCAGCAGTACTTGGTGATACTCTGAACTACCAGATTGGTCAAAGGATTGGTCCCAAAGTATTTCAATACGAAAAATCACGCTTTTTCAATCCTGAATACCTCGCTAAAACCAATGAGTTTTTTGAAAAATATGGTGGTAAGACTATTATAATTGCTCGCTTCATACCCATTATCAGAACGTTTGCTCCATTTGTTGCCGGTATAGGTGCCATGAGTTATGGTAGATTCATCCTCTTCAATGTTGTAGGAGCTGCGCTTTGGGTAGGGCTTTTCAGCTATAGCGGTTATTTTTTTGGTCAACTTCCTCTGGTTCAACAGAACTTTAAGCTTTTGATTTTGAGTATTATAGTGATCTCCATTCTGCCTCCAGTTATTGAGTACTTGAAGCATCGAATGAACCACAAATAGGATAACCCATGAATGTGCATAGATTGTTGATAACACTGATGTTGCATATCTAGAGTATCAATGAGGATGTAAAGAGAAATTGTGTGTTAGAGATTTTCATTTACGCTCAAGTTAATATTATAAAAGAACTTATATTCCTCATTTAATAGAAGGGAGTAGTTTTGATACCTGTTTCTGTATCGTGAAACAATATGTTGATTATATAATGAGATGTTGATAACCTTCAGCAATACTAAGGGATAGGGTCGGGATGACGGGTTTCGACAAATCAATGAGCCTTTAAAAAAGATTATTTTAATTCACGGATTTTCTTATAATTACATCCTTATCTGTCTTATCGGCGTATAGCGCAGCCTGGTAGCGCACTTCCTTGGGGTGGAAGGGGTCGTGGGTTCAAATCCCGCTACGCCGACTCACTTATCCCCATTTTCTTCTGATCTTTCCTGTCTTCGACATCTCACGCATTCTAAGGTATTCCCCTTTTTTTCTTGTTACTCATCTATTAGACTGATACGCAAGAACTTCCAAATGGTATCGGTGGTTAATCCTTAAGGAGATGGATAATTAAAAGACTATACCATGGAACTTCAGGATCTGAACATTGTCATTATCGGAGCAGGAGTCGGTGGGCTTGCTGCAGGTGCGATGCTTGCCCGCAAAGGAGCTGGGGTTATTGTGCTTGAAGCTCAGGAGTATCCCGGGGGATGTGCCTCAACATTTGTTCGAGAAGGATACCGTTTCGACGCAGGAGCTACGGTGGGTTGCGGGTTTCATCATGGCGGGCCCATGGACATACTCGGGAAAGAGCTCGGCATTATTTGGACGGTCTCTCCAGAAAAGGTTGCATGGCAGTATCGCCATGAGGCTCTTTGCCTTGACCTTTCATCTCAACGTTTGGAAATTATTGAGCACTTTCCACATTCAGCACCTTTTTGGAAGGAGCAGGCTGAACTGGCAAAACTGCTTTGGCATCTCTCTGAAGAAGGGCTCTCATGGCCTGTTAAAGGAGTGCGTGATCTTGGTCGTCTTGCTCGTAAAGCCATTGGAGGACTTCCTGGCTCAGTTCATCTGCTTCCGTTCTCTACAAAAACCGTTCGTGAATGGCTTGCCATTCACGGTCTTGACCGTGACCCTGATTTTGTCCGCTTTATTGATGCTCAGCTTCTGGTTTCGGTACAAACGACGTCAGAGTATGCCAATGCCATAAATGCCGCTATCGCCCTTGACTTGCCTCATTCTGGTGCTTTCGGGGTTTCGGGTGGAATTGGAACGGTGTCTGAGTTGCTTGCCAAAGCTATTGAGGATAATGGCGGAGCGGTTCTTTACCATAAAAAGGTTATTCGAATCGACTCGGTCCGCCGACAGGTATTCGGTATTGAAACCTCAGATGGCAGTGCCATAGCAGCAGATTTTGTGCTTGCCAACCTTACGCCCGCATCACTTGCACTGCTTATCGGATCGGAGAACAAGCCGGATGTGGTTATGAAGGAAAGCTTGCAATGGAGTGCCTTCGTTCTGTATCTCGGCATGGAACCCACCCTCTTCCGTGATTTGCCGACTCATAATCTGCAAATCATTGGTGGACGCGGGGAACTTGCAGAAGGTAATAGTATTTTTGTGTCATGTTCGCCCAGTGACGAGCAAGGTCGGGCACCTGAAGGGCTTTGCGCTGTGACGATTTCCACGCATACCCGTCCAGAACAATGGTTTGAAGCGAAAGCCAAAGGGAGTGACACCTATACGGAGCTGAAAAAAACGTATACCGAACGCTTGCTCGATGTCCTTTCAGAACAGTTTCCCAACGCACGAGATGCTGTGAAAAGCATTACCGCTGCAACACCGGTTACCTGGGAGCGCTATACGGGTCGTTTTAAAGGGTTCGTGGGTGGTTATCCTCAGACTTCGCTATTCAACGTGCGTGGACCGGTAACAGCGTTCGACAACCTTTTTCTTGTCGGCGACTCTATTTTTCCTGGTCAGTCTCTCCCCGGGGTAGTGACCGGTGCCCGTCGCACCATAGAATTGCTCCTTCAACGTAACGCGAAAACCAGGCTTGAGCAACAATAGGTAAATGTTCAAGCGCCTTCTCTTTGGTTCTTTCTTCACTATATTTCATCTATGGATACCCTCGCAAAATTACAGATTCTTTCAGGAGCAGCGCGTTACGATGCTTCGTGTGCTTCAAGCGGAAGCAAGCGTGAAGGGCCTTCATGTGGTACCGGTAATACCTCCAGCAGTGGTATCTGCCACTCATGGTCAGATGATGGCCGGTGCATTTCCCTGTTGAAAATTCTGCTTTCCAATGATTGTATTTACGATTGTGCATACTGTGTGAACCGATACACAAATGCAATTGATCGGGCATCGTTTACAGCCCGAGAAGTTATTGATCTTACTCTTGATTTCTACCGCCGCAACTATATTGAAGGACTTTTTTTAAGCTCGGCTGTGATGAAAAGCCCTGATTATACCATGGAACTCATGGTCAAGGTTGCAGAAGTGTTGCGAATCGAAGAGCTGTTCGGTGGTTATATACACATGAAAATCATTCCCGGATCCAGCAGTGAGCTTGTGCAAAAAGCCGGACTCTATGCCGATCGTATCAGCGTCAACATTGAGTTGCCCTCGCAAGCGTCACTGTTGCGACTTGCTCCTCAAAAGCACAAACATGCTATTTTGGAGCCAATGGCCCTCATCGGTCGTGAAATAACAAACAGCCTTGTTGACCGCAAGGCAAATCGCCGGGCTCCTCTGTTTGCTCCCGCAGGTCAAAGTACTCAAATGATTATCGGTGCCAGTCCTGAAAATGATTTCCAGATACTGCGTCTTTCACAGGGACTGTACAAAAAAATGAACCTCAAGCGGGTTTATTATTCAGCGTATGTGCCTGTAACTGAAGATAACCGACTTCCTGTGCTTGCAGCACCCCCGCTTTTGCGCGAACATCGACTCTACCAGGCTGACTGGCTATTAAGGTTTTACGGCTTTTCAGCAGAAGAGATTCTTTCTGAAGATGCACCACACCTTGACGAATCTTTCGATCCGAAAACAGCCTGGGCTCTGCGCCATCCTGAATTTTTTCCGGTAGAAATTAATCGGGCCGACTATGCCACGCTTCTGCGCGTACCGGGCATAGGAGTTCTTTCAGCTAAACGTATTATCGCGGCTCGCCGTTTTTCACAAATTACACACGAAAACATGAAAAAAATCGGGGTGGTTTTCAAGCGGGCAAAATATTTTATTACCTGCTCAGGCAGGCCATTTGAAAAACCTGATCAGCAACCAGCCATTATTCGACAGCAACTATTGCTTGGCGAAAGCAGGGAATGTTTAATTTCTCCACTTCCCAGACAACTTGTACTGCCCGGTCTTTTTGCTTAATTATGAATTGTTACCTTTACGATGGAACTGCCGACGGTCTTTTGTCAGCTATAGCCTGGATCCTTGAAGAGGAGCCTGATCC
>Ga0194037_1000169_pt1 | contig 49895 bp, 56 predicted proteins | sample JunL306m_MetaG_FD_148653 | JGI IMG/M metagenome (GOLD analysis project Ga0194037, IMG submission 148653) | Anoxic zone freshwater microbial communities from boreal shield lake in IISD Experimental Lakes Area, Ontario, Canada - Jun2016-L304-6m | ecosystem: Environmental > Aquatic > Freshwater >... | reverse complement strand
CCGATTGTCATCGTCAGAAAACGCCCCGACTGCCCGGTGTCGCCACTGGTTGCACCCGATAATGGCTGGCTTGGAGTGATGCTCCCCTATGCACCGCTGCATCATCTTATCATGCGGGACAATTTTCTGGCCCTTGTCATGACAAGCGGAAATATTTCCGACGAGCCGGTCGCATATAGAGATGACGATGCCCTGAAGAGTCTGGCCGGAATCGCCGACTACTTCCTGATTCATGACCGTCCAATCCATATCCGCAGCGATGATTCAGTCATGCGCGTTTTTCGGGAGAGGCCGCTTTTCTATCGCCGCGCCAGAGGGTATGTACCGCGGGCTGTCAAACTCCCCTTTCCCGTTCAGCCATTACTGGCAGTTGGAGCCGAACTGAAGAGCGCCGTCTGTCTTGCAACAGGGGATCGGGCTTTTCTCAGCCAACACATCGGAGACCTTCAAAATGACTCTTCCTACGATTCGTTTCTTCATACCATCGAACATCTGTCCGGTATATTGGAGCTAAAACCGAAAACTATCGCCTGTGACCTCCACCCGGATTACCTTTCATCCGGATTTGCCGAAGAGAGCGGCCTGCCGCTGATAAAAATCCAGCACCACCACGCCCATCTGGCCTCCTGCATGGCTGAAAACGGTCTGGATGGTGAGGTTATCGGTGTCATATTCGACGGTACCGGTCATGGCACTGACGGAACTGTCTGGGGGGGAGAATTTCTGGTGGGAGGATATGATGGATATCGGAGGGCAGCCCATTTTCGCGAGACGCCATTACCCGGTGGCGATACAGCAGTTCGCGAACCGTGGCGCATGGCCATGTCATACCTGTACCAGGCCGATGGAGAAGCGGCTTTTTCCGCAGATCATCCGGTAGCCCGCCGACTGTCCGGCCGGGAGCAAGCCGTTTTTGCAGGCATGCTGCGGCGCGGCATCAACTCGCCGCCCACATCCAGTTGCGGACGGCTGTTTGATGCTGTGGCAGCGTTATTGAATATTCGGCATACGGTGTCGTATGACGGACAGGCGGCTATTGAACTTGAGGCGCTGGCGGAAACGGTTGCGGCAGAGACAAAATCCCCCCCGGCACCCCTTTCCAAAGAGGGGAGCTATTCTTACAGGATTGTGTACAATGATGAATGTCCGATCCAGCTTGATTTTTCCTCGATGTTCCCCGAGATTCTGAACGACAAAAATACCGGTATTCCTGCCTCCGTCATCGCCCATCGTTTTCATCGTACCGTTGCCGCAGCATCTACGGAAATATGCATGCATCTGGCACAATCCACCGGCCTCGACCGCGTTATTCTCTCGGGGGGTGTTTTTCAGAATCGCCTTTTGAGTGAAATGATATATACTGCCCTTGTCAACAAAGGGCTGCAGGTGTTCACCCACCGGCTGGTCCCGCCGAATGACGGCGGTATTGCCCTGGGACAAGCCGCAATTGCAGGAAGGAGAACGGGCTGACATGTGTCTTGGCGTTCCGATGAAAATTCTGAGTAAAGAGGGTGACAGTATTGTCGCTGAAGTGGATGGCGTACAGAGAGAGGCCAGCGTCATGCTGCTGGGCGAAGATGTTTCGGTCGGCGATTATGTTATCGTGCATGCCGGTTTTGCGATCTCCAGGCTTGACGAGGAATATGCCGAGGAGACACTGCGCCTGATGCGGGAGATATATTCAGACGGAGATATGGTATGAAATTTCAGGACGAATTCCGCGACCGGACACTGGTCCAGAACATGGCAGCCAACATCCGCCGCATGGCGGATCGCCTGAAATCGCCGGTCAATTTCATGGAAGTCTGCGGCACTCATACCATGTCGATCTACCAGTATGGCATCCGCTCGCTGCTGCCGGATAACGTTTGCCTTGTCTCAGGGCCCGGCTGCCCTGTCTGCGTGACACCAATCGGATATGTTGACCAGTCGCTGTTGTGCGCCGCTGACTCGAACAATATTGTTGCCACATTCGGAGACATGCTCCGGGTTCCCGGCAGCCGCTCTTCACTGATGGAAGAACGGGCCAAAGGGGCAGATATTCGCATCGTGTATTCACCACTTGATGCAGTTGCACTGGCGAAGAACCATCCCGAACGTCGTGTGGTTTTTCTGGGGGTCGGTTTCGAGACCACCGCTCCGACGATTGCAGCCAGTATTCTGGAGGCAGACCGCCAGAACCTGACCAACTACTGTGTGCTGGCTTCACACAAGACCATGCCGGCGCCGATGGACATTCTGACCGGTGATCCGGAACTGAATCTCAAGGGTTACCTCTGCCCGGCCCACGTGAGTACCATCATCGGAGGAAATGCCTACAAACCGCTGGTGGAAAAATACCATATCCCCTGTGTTGTAACCGGCTTTGAACCGGCCGATGTCATGCAGGGGGTCGAGATGCTTCTGGCTCAGCTGCTGAGCGGTGAAAGCAAGGTTGAGATCCAGTACAGCCGTGCTGTTTCGTGGGAAGGAAATCCAAAGGCTCAGGCCATCCTCAACCAGCTTTTTGAGCCCTGTGATGCTGTCTGGCGCGGTCTGGGCGTCCTCCCCGACAGCGGGCTATCTATCAGAAATGAGTATGCACGCTTTGATGCCGAACAGGTTCTTTCGCTTGACCTGCCTGAACCTATTGAAAATCCAGCCTGTCTCTGCGGAGAAATCCTCAAAGGGAAGCTGCCACCCTTTGATTGCCCACTATTTTCAACCGTCTGCACTCCGGAATCACCGGTCGGGGCCTGCATGGTCTCCAGCGAGGGAACCTGTGCGGCAGCCTATAAGTACGGGAGGTAGCACCATGTTTACGATGCAGGATTTACGCGACCATTACCGCTTTACCGATCAGGATGCCGAGTTGCTGCTGTCGTTACAGCCTCTGGCAGAAGAGAATCAGGAGCGCTTTTCGCTCGAATTCTATGACTATCTCTACAGTTTGCCGGAGACGGCAGCTATCCTCAACAAGAACAATCGCCTGCGCCTGAGGGAAATGCACAGCAACTGGTTCATGTCTCTTTTTACCGGCATCTATGACAATCACTACATGAATCATCTGACCCGCATCGGCTATGCCCACGTCAAGGTCGGCCTCAGCGTTCACTTTGTCAATGCGGCCATGAACCAGATCCGGCACTTCCTGCTGGGGCTGATAGATGTCAATTATTCTGATCGCGAACAGCGCCGTGTCCTGCGGGAAGCGGTTGAGAAAATTCTGGACATGAATCTGGATGTGATGAGCACGTCCTACCGTGAAGAGGAGATGAAAAAGGTCTTTGTTTCCCGCAAGGTGGAGTCTTTCCTGATAAAGGCCACCGAACGCTTCACCTATGGTCTGAATCTGGCGCTGGTACTGGCACTGGCTGGTGTTTCCATTTCGGTTGTCATTCTCTTTGTCTGGGATATCCTGCATATTTTCAAGGGAAATATGGAGAAGGGAATCCTTTCGGCTCTGGGATCACTTTTGATACTCTGGATGATGATCGAACTGATGGACAACGAGATCAAGAACCTGAAAGGTGGAAAATTTAATATTCTTGTTTTCATCGGAGTAATTATTGTCGCGATGATTCGCGAGATACTTATCTCGACCCTGCGCAAAGACGATCTTACCACTCAGGCATTTCTGGCCGGTACGCTGCTGATTCTGGGGGTTGTTTACTACCTGGTTTCACTGGCCCAGAGAGATCATCAGAAGATCTAGGACATGGGCTCCTTCTCGCACATCCTGGCCGGCTTTGCGCTCGGTTTTCGCCATCGCCGGGAACTGGGGCGAATTTTGAAGATGACCCCTCTAAATGCCCGTATCCTGCTGCTTGATCCCAAGGCTTTACGCGCTTCGGGAGTTGCTGCGCTCGCGCTTGATTTTGATGGAGTTCTGACCTATCATGGCGCAGCAACTCCACTTTTTGAGATTATCGATTGGATGAAACGCAGTGAAGCAATTTTTGGCGGTGACCGGATCTTCATACTCTCCAATAAGCCGACGAACGAACGCATACAATGGTTTGCCGAAAACTTTCCTGACATGCGTTTCATTGCGGGTATCAGAAAAAAGCCGTATCCCGATGGTCTCAATAAAACAGCAGAATATGCCGGAGTCCACGTGTCTTCGATCATGATGGTAGATGATCGTCTGTTGACAGGATGTCTGGCTGCGGTGGTTGCCGGCGCTCGCGCCTGCTACATCCGCAAGCCTTATGTTTCGTTACATTTGCGACCTTTTTCCGAGATATTCTTCATGCTGTTGCGCTCTTTGGAGCGGCTGTTTGTTCGCTTGATTTCTTTCACCTGACAGGAGCTGTGCGATGTTTTGAGAAGTTGCCGGTTTATGGGAGGAACACCAGAACATGGAAGACCGGATTCGCACTGAAATCATTCGCTTTATCACCGGCCACCCCGGTAACTGTCTTCCTGACAGCAACAGCTCCTACTTCGGCCAGCCTCTGGTCGGCTTTTCAGCAGCGTCCGACCCGTTGTTTGCCGACTACAAGAGCATCATCGGGCCGTTTCATCTTCTGCCCGGAGAATTGCTGCCCGAAGCGGCTTCGGTCATCAGCTGGATATTGCCGGTAAGTACGCAGGTCCGGGATAGTAACCACCGACAGAAGGAGTTGCCGTCGCGGGAATGGGCTTTGACCCGTACTCACGGCGAAGCAATTAACGGAGACCTGCGCCGGCACCTGGTAGCGTGGCTTGAGGATAAGGAGTATCGCGGGGTGGCGCCGCAGTACTCGCCTCTTTGGAAGGAGTTTGGCGATACCCCGGTCGGCATTGCTTCGGCCTGGTCTGAGCGCCATGCCGCCTATGCTGCCGGGCTGGGCACTTTCAGTCTGAGCGATGGTTTGATCACTCCGGTTGGTATTGCCCATCGCTGCGGCAGCGTTATCACCAACCTTGTGCTTGTGCCCACGCCCCGCACTGCGCCGGACCATCTTCACAATTGCCTTTACCACCGTAACGGCAACTGTGGTGCCTGCATCACCCGTTGCCCGGTAGGAGCTATCTCACGCGCCGGGCATGACAAGGCCCGCTGCCGGGAGCTGGTCTACGGAGAGGCGCCCCGGCAACTGTCCGAACTTTATGGCGTTCCCCAGACCGGCTGCGGTCTGTGTCAGACCGCCGTACCATGCGAAGGAGGGATTCCGTAAATGATACAGATCAAAATACTACTGGTCATGATAATTCTTATGGCACTGACATTGCCACTCTACGGTGGTGATTACGGCACGATATCGAGTACCGAACTGAAGTCAATGACTGACCGGAACGAGAAGGAATTGCTGATCATTGATTCACGGTCGCAGAGTCAGTATGATGAGACCCATATCAAGGGCGCGCTTAATATCCCGCTTTCGGAGATGGAGCAGAACCCTGCGCTGCCCAATGTTCCCAAGCACGTCAGGCTGGTATTCTACTGCGACGGCAACACCTGACGGGGAAGTGCCGATGCGGCGCGTGTCGCCGTAGAGCGTGGGTTCACGAAAGTATTTGTTCTGAAAAATGGGCTGCCTGCGTGGCAGCAGGCCGGGTATCCGGTTGAAATGAAAATCAGGCAATAGTTAGCGCATTATCAACCGTCCACACTGCGTGCATAACGACCATATACAAAAAGGAGTGATATCATGGAATCCTCAGACAAAAAGGGCATGAACCGCAGGACTTTCATCAAGACCGGAGTAGTGGGAACCGCAGCCGCTCTGATCGCCCCACCTGTATTGGCGGAGTCGTTGCAGAAGATGGCGGCTTCCGATCCTTCTCCCTTTCCCAAGCCGGTTTATCGTATCCTGGGACGCACCGGCCTGAAGATCACGGTGGTCAGTTTTGGAGCAATGCTGACTCCCGAACCGGAAGTAATCCGCGTCGCCATTGAGCAGGGGGTGAACTACATCGACACGGCCCGCAAGTACATGAACGGTAAGAACGAGGAGATCGTCGGCAAAGCAATAAAAGGGATGCGCGACAAGATATTCATTGCTTCCAAGACCCTGCCCGAGTCAAAAACAAAGGCCGAGATCATTCGTGACGTCGAAACCAGCCTGAAAACACTGGGAACAGACCACATTGACGTTATCCAACTCCACAGTCTCACAGACAAGGAACGGATATTCATTCCCGAGACGCGCGAGGCGCTGACGCTCTTGAAAAAACAGGGGAAAGTTCGCTTTTGCGGTGTAACCACCCACAAGAACGAAGTTGAGGTGCTTAACGCCCTGGTGGACGACCCGGACCGGTTTTTCGACACCTGTCTCGTCAAGTTCAACTTCAAGTCGGACAAAGGAGTTGCGGCTGCCGTCAAACGCGCCGCTTCGTCAGGAATCGGCATCATCGCCATGAAGACCCAGGTCGGAGGCTATGACACCACGGGACTAGGTACTATCACCCCCCATCAGGCCGCCCTCAAGTGGGCGCTTCAAAACCCTGATGTCACTGCAGCCATACCGGGCATGAGAAATATGACCGAGTACAAAGAGGACATTGCCGTCATGGGGATACCATTCGCCTATGCAGACCTGCGCCGCCTCGACCGCTACGCCGAAGCAATCGCCCCCTACTACTGCAGCTTCTGCGGCTCGTGCGAAGCGGGCTGCCCCAGGGGGGTTGACATATCCACCGTCAACCGGGCCCTGATGTACGCCGAAGGCGGATACCGCGACCTCTCCCTGGCCCGCGCCACCTATGCCGAACTGCCTCATCGGGCAACAGCGGCGTCCTGTATCGACTGCGAGGGATGCACCGCCCGTTGCGTCAACGGCCTCAACATCTCCGCCAAGATGGACCGTGCCCATGCGGTGCTGGCGTGAGTGCGAAACGTTTCATGATGTATTCGCTGAAGCCGGTGCTCCTGGCCCTGCATCTGCTTCTCATTGTTCCTTCAAGCTCTCAGGCTGCCGGTGATATGGAGAAACTCCTTCCGCCACTCTCCTGCAGTTCCGGATGGAAGATCGAAGGGAAACAGCTCTTCTACGACAGGGAGACCCTGTCCGACCGGATCAACGGCGAAGCCGAGCTATACTTCCCCTACGGTTTCGACCGGATGGCCGCTGCCCGCTATGCCTCGGAGAAAATAAACGGCGCCGGGATGGATGTGGAAATTTACCGGATGGGATCGCAGCTCGACGCCTTCGGCATGTATGCCAACTACCGTCAGAAAGAGGGGCGTCCAATTGGTATTGGAGCCGAATCCAACCTCTCCGGTTCTCAGCTTTTCATCTATCAGGGTCACCATTTTGTCCACATCCAGATGACCGGCACCGAAGCCGTCGTTCCGGAAACTCTGGCAGAATGTGCCCAGACGGTCGTGTCACGACTTCCCGGCAATAAAAGCAGACCACCTGAGCTTTCGATCCTTGACCGCTCGGAGATGGTCAAGGGAACTGAGCGCTATCTTCCGCAGAGCCTTCTTGGTTATGATTTTCTTAACAGGGGGATCATGACCGATGCCGTCGTGGAGGGGGCGAATCTCCAGATATTCCTGCTCCTGGCTTCAACTGCCGAATCAGCATCAACTGTCTTTGAACGCTTCCGCTCCCAGTTGACTCAGGGGAAGATTGAGTCCGGTGGAAAAAGCGCGACATTTCTTGAAGGCATTGATTCTCTCTATGGCCCGGTTATCATTCTGAAGCAGGGCGGCTGCCTCGCCGGCGCCTTGAAGTTCAGCGGAAATAAGGGTGTACGTGCTTTACTGGAGAGTGTCTGCAGGTAATATGGCGTGTAATAAAGAACCTGCAAGGCCATATATTTGACGAGGTCTGTATGTTGACAAATATGAATTGATGACGTATATTTATTACAGACATATACGTCATGGTTGGGAGGTTCTACATGCAAACGAAACTTACTCTTCGACTCGAAGATCAATTAATTGAACAGGCAAAATATTATGCGGCCAATGTTGGCAAATCTCTATCACAGGTTGTAGCCGATTATTTCAAATTCCTTGCCAATGAAAAAGAAAAGCATCTTTTGCCACCTGCCCCCATAACCAAATCTCTTCGTGGCCTTCTGATTAATTCGACTCTTGACGAGAATGATTACAAAATATATCTGGAGGAGAAACACGGTTGAGAATTATGTTTGACACAAACATCCTTCTTGATCTGCTCATGGACAGGGCTCCCTTTTCAGACGCTGCTGCAGAGCTGTTCAGCAAAGTGGAAAACGGGATCATCACGGGGTATGTCTGCAGCACATCCATAACAACCATACACTATCTTGTATCAAAGGCGATAGGATCAACGCGGGCAAAAGAAGAGGTCAAAAAACTGCTGCTCCTGTTTGAAGTGGCGCCTGTCAACAGAATTGTCCTTGAATCAGCACTAACAACGCATTTTGCGGATTTCGAAGATGCAGTGGTCTATGAGGCCGCCTGCCATGTTGGTGCTGAAGCGATCGTAACGCGCAATCAAAAAGATTTCAGAAAGTCCGGTTTATCCGTGTATTCATCAACTGAACTGGCAGGGATATTGAGTTAGTCCGCCCTGATATGGAAGGTGTGCCTGGATGGTTACGTTTTTTGATGCAAAAGAAGTAGCAGCCGATATTGTTCATAAGTTTCATCCTTTACTGGTAACGCTCTTTGGATCAGTGTCCCGCGATAACGTCGGAAATGATCTTGATCTGCTCGTGGTTGTAGATGATGCTGATTATCACGGAATGGAAACCGATGCCCGTTTACAGCGATCACTTGGAAAATATTATCGCAAGTTCGATATTGAACCATTTATCATGCCGGTTACCAGATACGTTCAACAAATCCGTGCCGGTGCACCATTTTTGAATGCAGTGCTCAAAGAGGGGAGGGTTCTGTATATGAACAATTATGTAAACGAATGGTTGCGTCAGGCAGAGGAAGAGCTTTGTGCGGCAAGATATCTTGCAGAAGGAGATTTTCATCGTACTGCATGTTATCACGCTGAACAGGCTATTGAAAAATTCCTTAAGGCACAACTGATTGATAAAGGGTGGGATCTTGAAAAAAGCCACAGCATACGGCGTCTGTTATCAATTTCGGAAGAGTATGGTCTCACATATGATGTTGCGGATGATGATGTCGTGTTTATAGACAGTATCTATCGTGGCAGATATCCTGCTGAAGCGGGACTTTTGCCCCAGGGGGAACCGGAGGGCAGAGATGCTGAAAGAGCTGTGAATCTGGCGACATCTCTGCTGAAACAGTAATAATTTCATGATTGTAGCAGTCATAACTAGTACGATTCCTGTTCCTGTGAATTTTATCCACAAATGGTTTTTTCTTCAGATAAATCCTCAAAATGCCGATATTATATCTATAAGTTGATCAACAGAGCGAAGTTGATCAACAGAGCGGAGTACTATTATGGCTATAACAAACGCTGACATTTTTGCGGCAATTCTGCCCACTGCCGACACCATATTGGCCCAACAGGCTTCCATTGCCAACAGCAATCTCATGGCCGGAGTTCGCATGCTTCAGAAATCTCGACCAGCTGATGCGATCCCTTTTTTCAAGCGAGCGGTGGCATTGGACTCCTCAAACATTGATGCCTACAATTACCTCGGCAATACCTACCTGCAACTAAAGAAGAACGATGATGCTATCGCAACCTTCAAAAAGCTTGTTGCTGTGAAACCGTTCGATAAGGATTCAGCAGTAAACCTCGGCAACGCTTATGCGCAGTCACAAAAGTATGTTGATGCTGAAAAAATGTACAAAAAGGCTGTCTCGTTAAGCCCTAACGACACCTTGGCAAATTACAGCCTTGGCCAGACATATCTCGCCGAGAACAAGCTGAAAGAAGCCGAGACCTCATTTCTGAAAGTTACCCGGCTTTCCCCGCGCGACGCCAACGGTTTCTATGGTCTTGGCGCCACATACAACAAGATGGGTAAGTTTGACGCCGCCGTCAGCGCCCTCAAGCAATCCATCAGCCTGAAACACGACTTTTACGCAGTTGGTGAAAATGAGCTTGGATACGCCTATGCCGGCCAGGGTAACGACGATATGGTTCAGACGCAGATCACGCGGCTTAAGGCCAATGGCCAGGCGACCATGGCGACCAATTTGAATAACGCCACCTTCAAACCGAAGATCACAGGCTACGCCTACCGGCATCGGTACCCCTTCTTCCCACAATTAAGCCCCAATACCCCAATATCCATGTTTACCCTTACAGAACCGGTCACCACGATTGCCGCCATCAATGATGCTCACTCGATCACACTTTCAGGTTATCCGACGTCTGCAGGTACGGGAAACTTTGTCTTCGACCCGACGATCCGCCAAACCGGAAATACCAATCCGACCACTAACCCAAATCAGATCACCGGCCTCACCAGCACCGTCAATCTCTTCGTAGGCATGACGGTCTCAGGTAAAGGTATCGCGGACAGCAGCATAATTACCTCCATAAACACGGATGGCACCTCTGTCACCCTTTCCAAGAACACGACCGATTCTTTGGCTAATAGTACCATTGTCTTCGGGCCAACGAATCACCAGGTCGGAAATTCCGATCCTACCTTGACCCCGAATCAAATTACCGGCCTTTCCAGCACTGCTGGTCTTTCCGTTGGTATGAAAGTCACAGGGACAGGTATCCCGGATGGCACAACAATCACTGCCATTAATAACGGGACTGATATTACTCTTTCCAGTAACACAACACAGACTGGAAACATTAACTACATATTCACACCGGTAAGCACGAACCTGAACGGTAGCATAAATCTGAACAAACAGATTTCCGGACTTGCCAGCACTGCCGGTCTCTCCGTTGGCATGGCGGTTTCGGGGACAGGTATTCCTCCCACCATGACGCTTTCCAAGCCCAACGCCACCAAGGATCTCACGGCGGTGTTTTCATTCAATACCAACATGGACCCGGTTTCCATAATGACCCTCTCCAACTGGTCGATCACCAAGGCAACCGGCGGCAAAGCTGGCTATTACAATAACGGATATACCCTCTATCCGCAAAAAGAGGCCAGTCCTCCGATTCTAAAATATGTCACCTACGATCCGACCAACCAGCAGGCGACCCTGACCTTCTCGCTTACGCAGAATGCTAATGGAGATGCGGTCATCGACCCTTCACATATGGTATTCAGGTTTACCGGCAAGGATTCGTCAGGTACAAAGATGGACCCCAAAGCGGATCAGTATGATGGGTTTGCGAGGCAGGCGTTTTAATATGTGCGGAACCTTTGTGTGCCAATATGCAATTGTTTCAGAGAATCAGCTGGTTACATTAGCCTTAGCTCCTCCATGTATAGATTGATTTTTTCGAAAATAGCGGCGACATCAACCAAGTCGTTTTTGGTCATATTTGCGTGACAAACATCGGCGAAAATGAGCTCATCAAAGTACATTCTTTCGGTCACCGGGCAAATCCCCTTTTCATAACTCACCTTCCCCTTATATCCCGGATAGGTGAAGGGGAAACCATCCTTGCCAAACGCCGTCCTCTTCTGATAGAGCGGCTCCAGATATAGAGGTCTCACATATCCTGCTCCGACAGTTAAACCTTCTGCCTTGAGTGCCTCCGCATATCGCTCTCGCGATACTTCCGTAATCCTTGCATCGTAACGGATGGGATATATATAGAACCCATGTGTAGCGCCATTTCTTACCATCGGTGGGGTAATCCCCGGAAGAACTTTCAATCGTTCAGTAAGATACGCTGCTGCCTGTTGGCGTTTCTCCACCAATACCTTTAATTTTTTCAATTGTTCCCTCCCGATGGCCGCCTCGATCTCCGTCATTCGGTAGTTAAATCCCACCATATTGACCAGATTTTCGACCCCCTTACCACGAACTACTGCCTCGGCATGATTGCGGATCAATTGCAATCTCTCCGCCAGATCATCGTCGTCGGTGACCACGACGCCGCCCTCGCCGGTATGGATGGTTTTGTGATAATTGAGGCTGAACACCCCCATATGGGCAAGAGTACCGGCAAATTTGCCATTGTACATGGCGCCTGGCCCTTGGGCGTTATCTTCAATTACTACAAGATTGAGCTCTGTTGCAATCGCCATGATCTCATCCATATCGGCTGGATGTCCGCAAATATCAACAACTATGATAGCCCTGGTATAAGGGGTGATTCGCTCTCTGATTGATGCAGGAGACAGGCAGAAAATGTCAGGATCGATATCCGCAAAAACCGGTATCCCTCCGTAAACCAGAGCTGCGGTTGCCGAAGCCGCCATAGTGTAGGGGGAGACAATAACCTCGTCACCTGGACCTACCCCTGCCGCACCGACCGCCGCATAAAGACCGGATGTGGCAGAGTTCACCGTTACCGCATGTTTAACGCCAAAATATTCGGCCCACTCCTTTTCCAGATTACGGACAGTCGTCCCTCCATAAAAATCAGGATGCCATGTCCCAAGAAATTGGGAAAGGACACCGCTATCAAGCACCTCCATTACAGCGCGTTTTTCCTCATCACCGATGGTGTTATAACGTGGAAACGGTGTGGTCCTGATTGGTGTGCCTCCATTTATGGCAAGTTTTTGCATACTATTTTCTCCATTTCTGAAATGATTCTTGCTACTGGATTGAGTATCACCTCGAATTCAATACATTGTTGTTCTCCATCAATGATGATTCTTCTGAGACTCTCCCGCAGTTCCAGCTCCGAAGTTATGCTTTTGAGTACTCCCCTACGATCAAGGATAAATGGATTTTCACGTGCCAGACCGACCTGTATACTCATGGCTGGTGTTCCCAGTATGACCGCTTCGACCAGAAATATTGACGACATCCCGCACACCAAGTCGGCGCGGCTAATCAGTGTCCACGGGTGAAAATCCGTGTCGATCCGCCACTGCAAGGCATCACAACCCTTGACGAGATCAAGAAAGTTGTCTCTGTTTTCCTTGGGATGGGGCCTGATGATTAGCGTGACACGACGGGCGCTCTCTCTGGCCAGATTTTCCAGGGTACTGACGAGACCCTCAAAGATGGTCAACTCATTATATCCCCAGTGACGCACTGCACTCGTACCATACGTCTGCGTCATTGGCTCAGAGGCGAACACAACCACAAAATCCTTGTCGGAAAGAGCATACACCTCGTTAAGACGCGCCATTTCGTCGGAATTTTGCCGCGAGGCAAATAAGGTCTCGAAATAGGGCTGACCACAGACAATGATGCGTTCACCGGGGAGCCCTTCGGCAATCATCTCCCGTTTCGCATAGTCGTCCATTGCTACAATTCTGTCAGGAAGATAGGTATGTTGCTTAGAAGCAGTGTAACGCTCGATCTCGGATACACCGTACTCGGAAAACCGAATACCGTAATTGGCCCATTGATCCAGTATAGCCATCGACGGGATCCTTAGTTCAGCCGCGACGCTCCAGAGTTGTTTTTCCGTTACATCATCTGCGCTTGTGCCGGTAACAACTATGTCGGGCAATTCATCTATCAATAATTGTCGTAGAGAGAGTGAGGTCAAATCAGGAAGGTACGAACAAATGTCTACAGCGCCAATTCCGGCGAGTCGGAATTTTTCCAATGCTGTATCTTTTCCAAAGACATAAACGGTACATCCTCTTTCTCGTAATGGTGCAACAAGGGGAATGACGGTATTAGTACCACCAGGATCACGCGAAAAGATAAGAACCCGTCTCATATCGGCGCCGTCCCAAGGTGCAGACAGGACTCAATGGCCCTGAGGCCATCTTCTCCTAGGCAGAGAAGCGGCGCTCCCAAGGTTAGATGGTTGTATATGTTGTCAGCGGCAGCGTAGAGAGCATTTTCAAGGTGCGTGTCGGTCTCGCATCTCTGGCCTAGGGTGCGATACCCCGCAAATCTTTCGCAATCCAAAACGCTGGAATATTCCAGTCTGAAACCTGCATCGATAATGCGCACTCGTGTTTGCTCGAAAAGCAGATCCAATTCAAAGATGGTAAAGCAGCGGCAATCTACCGCCTGCATGAGGAACTGGCCCCGCTCAAAGATCAACAATGCGCTGCAGGATGGATCGTCCGGATAGAAGTCATTTACTGCAGAAAGAGGCTTGGCATCTATGATATCGCCCAGTAGAAAACGGAGCAGATCGATCATGTGGGAACCGTTATGCAGAATACCCTTGCCGTAGTAACCTGTCCCAGCAGTGTAGGCGCCGAATACTCCCGTGGCTATCTTTTCCCGTAGTTGGATGAATTCGGGCACATATCGTCGGGAGTAGTTCACCGCGAGTGAAATTCCCCGTTCAAAGTACAGCTGCAGTATCTCTTCCGCTTGTTCAACTGTTTTGGTCAATGGTTTTTCGGCTAACACGACGAGAGGCGAAAACGTTGCCACACTTTTGAGCAGTTCATAGTGGACATCATCGGGAGTTGCAACAACCACAACATCAATTGTTTCTTGACCAAAAGCATCCTCCAGTGATTCAAAGGCAATGCCTCCCCATATTGCCGCAGCCTGCAGCGCCTTGTTCCGGTCGACATCCACGAAGCCGGTTAACCTGAATCCAGGATGAGCAGTATAGGCATGAGCATGTGTCAATATCGCTTTATCATCCGGAGCATCGAAGAATGCACTAATTTTTCCTGCCCCTATTATCAGTACCGAGTAGTCACGCATGGCTCAGGCTTAACTAATTCTCTTAAAAATACGAGCTTGATAATTATTAAGTGACAGATTTATATCGTTTATATGCTCAGAATATATTTCACGATACTTGGCTGAAACAAAAATATGCTTGTAATTTCTTAGAAAAGTTCGATCATTTGCGCCGCCCAATGACTCTAACTCAATAGTAATAATATACTTGCTGCTAACACGAGCAAGTTTTTCCCAAAATTTATTGGAGACCTCTGGATGAATACCTTGTAAAGAAGCCATCGAGAAGATCAGGTCGTAGCTCCGCTCCTTCATTCTAGCAACACTGTCAACCATATCACCTGGATATACCTTGCTTTTAGCCAAACTCGGATACGTGTCATAAAGCAAATCAATAGCTTCATCATTTATTTCCATCCCATCTATTGTAACGTTCATTCTTTCCTTGAGATAGGCCATATTCCGACCGGAATTACATCCAGCATCAAGTATGCTGTGAATGCCGGGACAATGCTGTTGGATCAGGGAGTATAAATATTCTGAACTGCTCAAGTGAATTTTGCCGAGGTAATTGAACGGCTTGTTCGCCTCATCCGGATTTTTGTAATACTCGATTACATCATTTTTTCGCGTAAAATAATATCCCAGTTCTAATAAAAGTTTATGAAGTGCATACACACTCTGGTTTAAATATTCTTTAGAAAAAGGTTCTTCGTGCTGATTGAGGTACAAATAATAATCACCAACGACAACCCGGGCACCTGAAATTAGCTCAGTAGATCCGATTATTACTGTACCGTTTTTTTGCAGCTCTCTAAGGATAAACATCGAACCTTTTGGATGTTCACAAAAAATCTTCTTGAGAGTATCCGAGGGAATAAACTTATAGACGAATTCGACTATTTTGTAATCTCTTCCCTGACATGAATGTATATTTCCAGTACTATAAAACGTGATAGAACGTAAATCGATTGGAGGCATTAATGCAGGAGATGAACAGGTTGAACACAACAACAGGTTTTTATCATTCTTATTGCGCAGAATAGTACGTCTTAATTCCTGAAACTTTTTGCTATTCCAGATATCAATAAGATCCTCTTCCTTGGTATCTCCCAAAACATTCTTGTACTGTAAATCGAGGCAACAGGTTATAACCTCACCACGATAATTAACCACCATGTCGTACCAGGGAAGAAAGCATTTTGGTGTCTTCTTGCTATTGCTATTGTAATCTGAAGTATTCTCGGCAGATTTGGTCAGATGCCCGTCATGTACTTCAAACCCACCGGCCCATGAATGAATATAATTAACAGTTGTTTCAACAGGATATCCCTTGAAAAGCGATACAAAGTCATCGGAAACCACTGGTTTAGTGATTTCATCACCAGGCTTAAGCACTTTAAGCGATGTAATTTCCACTTGAGGATACGATTGTTGCCGCTCCTGCTTTGTCCTCAAAAACTCCAGAATGTTGTTCAGAGTTTTATTGTAACTGCTGTTTTTTCTGAACACCTCGTATTCACCAGGCGACATATCATCAAAAGAAAAAGCAATTCTGTTTAAATCCGTATCAAGCAATTTGCTGATCATATCTGTGGTCAATAAAGCGCCATTAGTATTAAATTGAACAAACAAATCAAACTTTGATGCATAATCTATCATCTCTATGAACTCTTTGTGTAGAAGAGGTTCACCCCCTAAGTACAATATTACAGTTGTTGGTCTTGGGTACTCTTTGACCTGATCCACAATCTTCTTATAAAGTACCATATCCATGAAACCTTGATGCTGCGGCTTTTCAACTGTATTAGGACAAGAGACACACTTTAGATTGCATACATTGGTGGGTTCGATTCTTAATCTCAACGGAGGATACGGCAGGCTTACTAATCCTTTGTTAAATGAAGCTTCAAATGCAGTCAACCGATTTTTATATTCCTGAGGGGATGAAAGAAGCAATTGAGTGCCTTTCTGCTGCCATGGGGTCAGACAAATGAAAATTGTACAGTAGCGACTTTTCAATCATAGCGATACTCTGTATTCTTCGTATTTATTTATGCTGAATGTTAGCAACTGCCGCAGAAAAAGGGTCTCCCTTGATAGTCGAACATGTTAAACACAATGGATTGTCATACTTCTTACGCAGGATGGTACGCCTTAATTCCTGATGCTTTTTGTTGTTCCAGATATCAATGATTTTGTCTTTCTTTGTATCTCCCATGACATGCTTGTACTGTAAATCAAAACAACAGTTTACCACCTCGCCACGATAATTAATCACAATATCATACCAAGGAAGTTTGCACTTCGGCGTTTTCTTGATGCGCACTGCGTCGTAATCTGCTGAAATACCGGCGATAGGTTTGGCCAACGTCCCATCGTATATTTCAAAATCACCGGCCCATGAGTGGACATAAGCAGATGATATTTCAACCTTATATTCAATAAACTGAGAAATAAAATTATCAGAGATTACTGGACGTGAGATCTCGTCACCAGGTCTAAACACTTTCAGCGATGCAATTGAAACATGCGGATATAATTTCTTTCGCTCTTTTTTTATCCTTAAAAAACTCAAAATGTTGTCTAGCGTGTTATTATAACTGCTGTTTTTTCTGAATGCCTCGTACTCATCTGGCAGCATATCATCAAAAGAAAAAGTAATTCGGTCTAACTCAGTATCAAGCAATTCATTTATCATAGCAGTAGTCAAAAGGGTGCTATTAGTATTGAACTGTACTAATATTTTAGATTTTGACGCATAATTAATCATTTCGATAAGTTCTTTATGTAAGAGAGGTTCGCCGCCAAGGTACAATATTATCAGTGTAGGACTTGGAAAGTTTTTTGCCTGATCAACAATTCCCTTATAAAGTGTCATATCCATGAAACCTTGATGCTGCGGTTTTTCAACAGCATTGGGGCAAGAAACACATCTCAGATTGCATATATTGGTAGGTTCAATTCTCAAGCGAAATGGTGGATACGGCACCACAACGGATCCTTTATTCAACGCATGTTCAATCATGTCCATCCGTTTTTTATTTTCTTGGGGAGTATAAGAGAGCAAATGGGTTCCTTTCAAATAAGTTGCTACACTATCAATATTCCTATTTTGTCATGATCATCTGGTACTTGATTTCTGCAATTTTCCAGTCTTCTTCGTTGTCGATGTCCTGAACCTCCGATTCAGGGATTTCGATCGGAACTGAGCGGTCCGAATAGATCCGTTTAGTTTTCAGGAAGCGCTCGACATTTAACCAGTAGAACTGACCGCTATCGTGATAAGCTGGCGGCAAATCCTGCGAACGGGTATTGAGATTCTCAGGCCAGATCATTCTCAAAAACCCGTCCTCTATTTTTAGTGAGCGCAGTATCGGAAAGCCAAAACAGGCCACTGGAAAGGCAGAGTCGCCGTCTTTCTCTCGCAGAAGTCCGTACCCCCGCTTTAAGTTTTCTGCCGTTACGAAGGGAGCCGTGGGATAGATACAACAGGCGTAGGTAAACTCTTCACCCCTCTGTTTGTATTCCAAAAGCACTTCAGACAATACATCCGGTGTAGTGGCAAAATCATTGGACGTCTCGGAAGAGCGGTAAAACGGTATCTTGGCGCCATAGCTCAACGCCACTTCTGCTATTTCCTGATCATCGGTTGAGACCATGACTTCGTCGAAGCATCCCGCCTCCAAAGCGGCGGTAATAGAATAAGCGATAATCGGCTTACCGAGAAAATCCTTGATATTTTTTCGGGGTATCCGTTTGCTTCCACCCCGTGCAGTGATAATCGCAACTGTCCTACCCATGGTTTGCTCCTTCTGGTGTCAGTGCCTGGCGCCACGAAAACCGAAATCTTTCTCAAAATATACTCGTCGGAAACTTTCAGTCTGTGTCTGCTTCATGTATTCATAATAATTATCAATAATCTCACTATTAGCCTGGAACATCAGTTGATGGAACTCGTCATCCGGGATACCGGTAAAGTTTACTGTTAACAACTCAAGATTAATATGTTTCTGATAAAAATCCTCCGGTCCCGTCAGCAGTCCTCTTTTGATAGCTTCGTAGTAAAGTGGGGAACCAGGATAGGGGGTAACAGGGCGGATAACCCGCAACTGTCCGTTGTCATTATATTTATGGAGAAAATCAACCGACTTACGCAGGCTTTCCCGTGTATCTCCAAGATTACCAAAAATGATGTTAAAGATGGGCTGGATACCCCGAGCCAGAGTCAACTTTATAGCCCGCTCCACCTGCTCACAGGTCTGTTTTTTATCCATCATTTTCAGCGCATAATCGTCGTATTGTTCGATCCCGTAATCAATTGCCATGCACCCGCTGGCCTTCATTATGTCGAGTATCTCCGCAGAAGCTACATCGAGACGTCCTGCACAAAGATAACGAATATTCAGGTCTGCCTTAATGAATCCTTCACACAGATCAAATATGCGCTTTTTGCTGGCCATCAGCAACTCGTCGGTAAAAAACACAAAGGAGGCATTGTAATCGCGCTTGTATTTTTGTATCTCTTCCACGATTTTTTCGACAGACCGAAACCTGATTCCACTTTCCATACGATAGCAGAAGTTGCATACATGCGGACATCCCCTCCCGGCCGACATGGTTACGGCACGTTCGGTTGGCCCTGTAAACCCACTCCACTTGAAATAGTATTCCATGGGTAAAGGCTCAAAGTACGGAAAGGGAATGGTGTCAAGATCTTTAATAGCCGCCTCACGCTGGTTTATCAAGACTTCATCGCCTTCTCTGAAAGCGATTCCATTTACGTTATGCAGGCTGGTCTTGTGGTCAAGCGCACGTATCAGGTTCAGCATGGGAAGTTCACCTTCACCTATCACAACTGCGTCGGCCCCGGTATGCCTGATGAAATATTCCGGTATTGGCGATGGGCCATGACCTCCAAGCACAATAAACGGCCTCTCTTTAAGGCTTGTTATAGCGTCACAAATCTTTTTTATCTTTATATTCTGGAAATATCCGGACACAAAACCCATGGCGACCACATCAAAGTGGTTGTGTTTCAAGTAGTCGTGGAGGTGATCCTCGCTGTAGTGGAATACATCTTGGGAATAATAGTGAACATCCGGGTAACCGTTGGCCCTCACGTATCCCGCAACATAGGTACTTCCCAGTGGAAGTGCATTGTTGCGGCTCTCATTGTCATAATGAATAAAAAGTATCTTCATCAACAAATCTCCTTATGTGTTGGCTGTTTTATCTTTCGCATTATCTCAATCAAGTGCATGTTCATATTATATCCCAGTTCAGCGGTGTTCCCTTCTTTGTGTCACATTTGATTCTACGCCCAAGAACAACTTCGTAGTACTTCGGCGCCAATCCCAACCCAGGCCTGACAATCCGCAGATTATCGGCAGTGAATACGTCTCCTTTTCGCATGTCGTTTGCAACATAAAGAGAACGACGGAACCTCAAAGACCCTTTTTCCTTCTCTGAAGGACCGTAACAAATATTCCCCAGAGCCTGCCATGCTCGCTCGGATTCAATCACCAGTGATCTCATCTCTGCGGGTTCCATGGAAAAAGTTGAATCAACCCCGCCGTCCGCGCGGGAAAGCGTAAAATGTTTCTCAATAACCGTTGCGCCCAATGCCACCGCTGCCACCGATGCCCCCACCCCCATGGTGTGATCGGAAAGACCTACCTCTACGTCGAAAAGCTTTTTCAGGTGCGGTATAGTACGGATATTGGAGTATTCAGGAGTAGATGGGTAACTGCTTGTACATTTTAATAGTACGATTTCACGGCATCCCGCCTCACGTGCAGTTCTTACAGCCTCGTCCAGCTCAGCGATGGTTGCCATGCCCGTAGACATGATAATCGGCTTCCCAGTGGCTGCCACCTTGCGGATCAGTGGCAGATGGATGTTCTCAAACGAGGCTATCTTGTAACAGGGGACGTCAATTGTTTCGAGAAAATCAACCGCTGACTCGTCAAACGGGGTGCTAAAGCAGATCATGCCGCGTTCACGACATCGGTCAAGGATAGGTTTGTGCCATTCCCAAGGCGTGTGGGCTTCTTGGTAGAGGTCATACAATGAGCGCCCCTTCCAGAGGCTATTGGGGTCTTCAATAAAGAATTCCCCCTCACTTACGTCAAGCGTTATGGTGTCGGCGGTATAGGTCTGCAACTTGATTGCATGAGCGCCCGACATCGCTGCAGCATCGACTATTTCAAGAGCCCGCTCAAGGGACTGGTTATGATTACCTGACATTTCGGCGATAATGAAAGGAGCGTGGGCAGCCCCAACCATTCTTCCAGCAATTGTAATATGTCTCATTGATTTACCTCTGTTACAATCTGCCGTCCCAGAACAAATGCCTCAGCCGCTTCACAACCAACGGTGGTTCCTCGCCAGCGAGCCAAATATTCCACCGCCTCACAAGAGCGTGAGTGCGGCCACGGTCTCATCTCTGTCTTATAAGCTGCCAACGCATTCATCTTAAGGGCTAGGGTCGACGTTATATCTACAAACCAATTAGGCGCGAATGGTGGTGCAGAGCCTGGTGGTTGCCATTCAGTGCTGGACTGTATCTCGAAAAAAAGCAGAGTTTTAACCGTCTGCCCAGGTTGTGGCCGAGTAGCTGTAATTACCGCTTCGTGAATACGACGGTGGTCTATGTTCACATCGCCAGCATGATGCGTATAGAGAATATCCGGTTCTATTGTCCGCACATAATCTTCAATCAATTTGACTACATCCAGCAAATCGACAGAGTCCAGACGGTTGTCTGGCAAATCATTCAGTGAGAGCGAGTGAACGCCTAAAATTTCATTGGCGGTGTGGGCAGCTTTGGCCAGTTCGGACAATTTCGTTTCACAATGCCCGCGCTCACGCACTTTTTCACGGCTGGTAACCCCTTCGGCAAGAATGACAACATGGACTTCATCACCAGCCTTTGCATGTCTGGCAATAGTTGCGCCACAACCTAACACCTCATCGTCAGGGTGTGCTGCTATTACCAGAATACGCCTGATCATATCTTCCTCGCCAGATAAGCCAAAACATGTTTTTCCATTACAAATTCCCCATGCTTCTCAAAATGCTGCTCAACGTCTTTACGCACCAGATCCTCATGATTCCCGGAATAGAACGTTGATGCCCGCCAGTAATTGATGATTGAATCAGCATCGGGAAAACGAATCGGATTAACAAAGCTATTAACAGTTACCTCTGTTGCTTCCTTTAAGAGAGAGTATACTTCATGCTCCATGAATGTAGTGGCACTTCGTATAACAAGTTCTGGCAATCTGAAATGACGTTGCAGAATTTCAAAAAGCGTGGCGTTATTTTTACCGTATGGGCCAACAATCAGTATTGAGCCTCTATTTGTAAGGTGAGCAATCATTTGTTGAATAGTTTTATTGACGTCCTGCGAATAATAAAGACCATAAAAACAGGATATCAGATCGAATTTGGACATTATCAAGTCTGCACCGGCAAACATATCTTCCATTGAGATGGCGTTGAGCTTGAAGCCGGCGGTTCCTTGTGCTTGTAATCTTTTATCCGCAACCTGCAAGGATTCTCTGGACAAATCGACACCAACAATTTTTGCCTTCTCGTTTTTAACGGCGTATTTTACTAATTGATTTCCTGTACCACAGCATATATCAAGTACTGAATTAAACTCTATTCCGTCAATCAAGTCATTAACCCAAGTATCAAAGTCATTAGTTCCATAAACTGAGTTAATATTTGATCTTTCTTTTAAATTATTGCTGCAGACCGCACGACGCATTAGCTGGGAATCATTGTTTGAATCATCTCTCATATTGCAACCTCTATAAACACACTTTATTGTATATGTCTTCAAATCGTTTGCAGTGATTACGCACCAGTATACGACAACAATTTTTCTCTATGTATTAACCAGTCCTCGCTGAAGAGGGCAAATGAAACAATATCTTCGTAAACTCCACGCCTCAGAACATGTTTTGTAAATGTGCCCTCTTCAGCAAAACCAAGTTTTTTATGAAAACGAATGCTGGCATCATTGAAGGCAAACGCCTCACCGCAAAGTTTTCTTATATTTAGCTGCGTAAACGCGTAGTCAAGTCCAAGCATACCCATGACAGTACCACTGCCATGAGGTAGCTTTTCCTCTCCCAGGTAAAAGCCCCAGTGTGATTTGCTATTATTTTTATCGATATCGGTATAATAGACCAATCCGACTGGTAGGTTTCGTACCTCAAAAACAAGGTATACTGAGGTCGTTTGCAACTTCAATCTCTCAAACCATGCCATGTGTTCTTCCAAAGAGATGACATGTTCGGTATACATATTAGCGCGGATACGCTCAGAGTTTCGCCATTGCAGTATCTTTTCCAAATCATCCAACTCAATAGGTCGCAAACTGCACTCTTCAGGCTTTAGCATGACCATCCCCAATAATTACATCAACCAAAATTCTATTTTTTTGTGATGGGCCACTACCCATTATTGAAAGAGCCCTTTTCCCCATATCTCTCGCATTTAATGGATTTTTTAGTAAATGTCTTAGTGTCGTTGCAATATCTTCAGCATTCACATTACTACAATATCCCAGACATACAGTTCCACCCGCAGCAGCAACGGCTTTGGTTATTTCATATTGGTTATCCGCAATTACAATACTAATGGACGGCAGTCCAAGATAGCACCGTTCCCATGTTGCCGTTCCTCCGGCCCCGATAGCCAAATCAGCAGAAACCAGCAACTCTGCCATGTTGTCAATCTGGCAATGGTAGTTAAAGCCTTCACGCGATGCGCAGAAGCACTGAATTTGTTCTTTGTGAAGATTACTGATGCCTACAACTACATCTACTTCAAGCATTCTATCGTTAATCACTGACAAGGCCTGCAAGGCTTTTTCAGTCTCGTTGCTTGGGTCTACGCCACCGAAAAAGACCAGCACCTTATTTATATTCCCATCCCGTTGCCGTAAGTTTTTATGAGCTTCGGCAAATTCCGGGCGAAGCAACGCATAATGTGGGCCTAGAAGTTTTGTGCACGTTTCAGGGACCAAACCACTATAGCGGGTATCCAAGCCATCATACAAATTTTGATCCAGCAACAGGTCACAGTCATGTTGACGATCGGCAAGATCATCTATCACCATGATCTTGCCAACATACGGACGTAGCTTCTCTTCCCAACGTTGGTCTATTGCATAATGGTCAATAATCAACCACTGTGGTTTCGAATCTCCCAACGCTTTGATGGTATCGACTGCATCCCGTTCCCAGGAAACACACAACCATATCGCATGGGCAACATCTTCAGGCATTGCAACATATTCAGCTTCCGGCTGCGGCAGTCGTGCAGTCGGATACCCCTTCCTGCCTTCAATCTGATCAATCATTTGGCCGGGGAGCTCACGACAAATAAATGAAACTTTTACACCCCTCATACTCAGTTCATCAGCTAAGGTAAGGCAACGCATGACATGTCCGCTACCAATGGCAAGCGAGGCGTCAGAGCGAATAACAACTTTCATTCAACGTTTTTCCATCAAAAACCAGGTAATGTCATTGTTGGGAAACATATATTCCTTCTCATAACAGAAACCATAATCCACAAGTTGCAGGTCGGGAAATCTATCAAGGATCTCTCCGGCAAAATCCCTTTTGAACAATTTGTCTTTGTGGCCGCGGTATGAAACCTCCACCGGTGTAGGATTATAATATTCGGCTACGCAAATATACTTTGCGCTTGACTGGTAAAGCAGATCATAGACCTGTGGCAAGACATCCGGATTGAGATGAATCATAACCCCTTTGATGAACACGAAATCACGTTGGTAATCAGGTAAAAAATCGAGAATTGATTTATGATAGATTTTGATCCCTCCAATTTTTTCAAGTTCATGTACCGCTTTCTGATTGATTTCAATTGCGGATATTTCGGAACGGGGAAGAAGTTGTCGAAGTGCCAGAAGGTTTAAGCCCCGGTTAGAACCAAATTCGATCACGCTGTCGGTATTTCTGGTACGGGCCAGCACCTTGGCAAACAGGGCCAAATTGGCTGCAACGACTTCAGCTCCCTTGTTGCGATCAATGTACTCATCCCCGAACTCACCAGCCCAGAATGCTTCCTGCTCTGTTTTATAGGTACTCATAATCACTCCCGTCATTCAGGCATTTAATGTCAATCAAATATTCAACGCTATTTTGTAACACCGTGATAGGAAGCTCTGGCACACCAAGAGCATTAACGCCTTGTCCGGACTGTTTTTTCTGAAGGCATCGCAGGACAACTGCCATCTTGCACGACCCCATATACGAAACTCTGGAATCAATAGATCCGTATGCTCAAGTCATTGCCCCATAGAGTGAATCCACTACCCGGTCCTGTTGATCATTCGTCATAGAGGCAAACATCGGCAAGCTGATCGCCTGGCTGTAATAGCGCTCCGCCTCAGGAAACATGCATTCGGCAAACCCCATCCTCCGATAATAAGGATGGGTATGCACCGGGATATAGTGAACATTTACACCAATGTTTGCGATTCTCATAGAATCAAATAGCTGACGCCGATCTACCCCAACCCCACCCCGACCCTCCCCTTGAAAGGGGTGGGGAAAATAAAGAGCATTTTTACTTAAGTTTGCGCACATGCCTTGAAGGGGAGCAAACTGCGGGCCTAAAGGCGGAAGAGAATTATGGAGAGTTGTTGGTGTGGACTTCACTTGCACCACATACAAGTGAAACGCAGAATAACCGTCGGGGTGCTGCCATGGCAATGTCAACGGCAAACCGGCAAGCAGCTTATCGTAGCGTCTGGCCAGTTCATGACGACGCGCCACAAATTCGTCGATACGGGTCATCTGGCTCACACCCAGTGCCGCCTGCATATCAGTCATACGGTAGTTGAAACCGAATTCCACTTGTTGGTAGTACCAGGCACCATGAGGCTCCCCTTCCATTAACAACGGGTCACGGGTTATGCCGTGGCTTCGAAGGCGTACGAGCTTTTCATTCAGTTCCGAACTGTTGGTCACAACCATGCCGCCTTCGCCGGTCGTTATGATCTTTACCGGATGAAAGCTGAACACCGTCATATTGGAGTATCGGCAATTTCCCACCGGCACATCCCGGTATTTGCCGCCTATAGCGTGCGAAGCATCCTCAATAATCGTAAAACCGTACTCCCTTCCCAACTCCGCAATCCGCATCATATCACAGGGCTGTCCTGCAAAATGTACCGGGATGACAACCTGCGGAAGGCTGCCAGTCTTTTTGGCGGCAATCAATTTCTCTTCAAGTCGCTCGACACTCATGTTGTACGTACGGGGATCAATATCGACAAAATCTACTGACGCTCCACAATAGAGGGCGCAGTTAGCCGATGCAACAAACGTATTGGGGGATGTCCAAAGTACATCGCCGGAGCGAAGCCCGGCTGCGAGGCAGGCGATGTGTAAGGCTGAGGTGGCGCTGTTGACTGCTACCGCGTGGGAGGCACCACAGTACTCAGCCACTGCGTGCTCGAAACGTTCAACAGCAGGACCTTGAGTCAGAAAATCGGAGCGAAGTACATCCACCACTGCCTGAATATCCGCTTCAGATATGGATTGACGACCATAGGGGATAAAGGTATCGGCCATTAAAGGGGTTCTTTCTTCTTTTGTTCATTGCAACAATTATTATCCAAGATTGCAGTTGCAAACATCATTGCAGAAAGTGCCAATATGAGGCAGTTCCTCAAATGAATCAGTAGCCTGAAGAGCTCTATATTACCGGAACTGTCAAACTTTGGGAGTCCCCCGCCAGAGGTGTGGGTTTACCTAAATGAAATTATCCTTCAAGGTTGAAACCCAGGATCAACATGCAGCGTTACCAATTCGCGAATCTGCTCTACCGACAGCCACTCTTTATTCTCTCCGCTGTTATAGCGGAATCCCGGTGGGCAGGAACGTCCATTATAGGTTTTCATAAATTTTGCCTGATCCCACAATGGATATGATGGAAGAATAACAAAGTAATTATCAAACTCGACCGTATTCAGGGCATCCGTCTCAGTGATCATCTCTTCATGGATTTTCTCGCCGGGACGAACACCAACATGTTCCATCCTGCATGAAGGCGCAATGGCTTCAGCCAAGTCTGTTATTCGGTAACTGGGGATCTTGGGTACAAATATCTCGCCGCCCCACATATGCTGAATAGCGTAGTAGACCAGATTAACCCCATCTTCGAGGGTAATGCTAAAGCGGGTCATCCGTTCGTCAGTGATCGGAATAACCCCTTTATGACGCTCGTTGACAAAAAACGGAATGACGCTGCCACGGCTCCCCATGACGTTGCCGTAACGTACCACGGAAAAATTCAGATCGCGCTTGCCTCGATACAAATTGGCTGCGGTGAAGAGCTTGTCCGAGCAGAGTTTGGTTGCACCGTAAAGGTTGATTGGCGCTGCCGCTTTGTCGGTACTAAGCGCCACCACCTGCTTGACGCCGGAGGCGATAGCAGCCTCAATCACGTTCTGGGCACCCATGATATTGGTTTTTACCGCTTCAAAAGGATTGTACTCGCAGGCCGGAACTTGCTTAAGTGCGGCAGCGTGGACTACCGTGTCGATTCCCTCGAAGGCCCGGATGAGCCGATCCCGGTCTCGCACATCTCCGATGAAATAGCGGACCTGCGGATAATCTTTCATCGAGAACATTTGCTGCATTTCAAACTGCTTTAACTCATCTCGCGAATATACTACGAGCCGATCGACTCCAGGATGAAATCGCAACGTCATCTCGACAAATTTTTTTCCGAATGAACCGGTTCCACCAGTTATCAATATAGAGCGCCCCTTAAGCATCATTACCTCTCTTTAGTCAATTAAAAGCTAGTCCCTTTCAGTAGCATGCGATTCACAGGATTGATATTCTTGAATAGCTTCTTTAATTTGTTCAAGCAATGGAGCGGCATATTCCTCAATATCGTGCCTGCAGTCCCTGAGAAATAGCCTGAAAACCTCCAGAACATATTTACCCTGCAGGATGGGATCCCTAGTCTCGCGTATTATTCTGGCTCGGTTCTCCAAAATAGACAGTTCAACTTTCAGCAATCTTGATATGAATGTTTGGAAAAATACATTATTAAAAAGTTTGCGAACTAATATATCCAGTTCCTGAAACAGCATCTGTAGATGTTTAATATTGCTGCTGTGGATGATTTTGTCTGAAATCTTATTCAGGAGTTCATCAATAGTATCAAGTGTTTTCAGATAATAAGAAAAATCCTTACTCATCTTTCTGTCACGTTTATGCAAGTGCTGTAGATCGTACTTAATAACAGATGTACTGGTATACCAATTATTTTCAGCTACTCTCATTAATAATTCAGTTTCCAACAGGTTTTCAAGTGGTATAAATTCTGTGTCTTCTATCTTCGCCCCCCCTTTGGTAGCATTGATGACTCTTCTTCCTGGAAATTGTTTTATGGTACTTTCCATAAATCGTTTGAATAATGAGTACATACTGTTGGTAGTAACCTGGTTACCGTAAACATCTTCTGTTTGTGAAAGCCCGGCCAACTCTTGTCCGGTAGCCATATGGTCACGGCCTTCGTACGTGATGCCCTTGGCATAGTTCTGATTATTGAGGAGCGCGAGATTCTGTCCAGTAAGGATAATCGGGGAAAAACCGAGACGCAGCAAAAGTTGGAGTGCGGTAATGGCTACTGTGGGGGCATCATTGACCATGCCCAGTGGTCTGTTGTCTATGTCTTTCAGGTAGAAGGGGGCAATCGTATCCTGGTCCATTATCATATATATCTTGGGCCCGAGGTATCCCTTTAAAGCTTCATAACCGATTGATGTCCCGTAGATAAGTGGAATTGAATCCACCTTATTTGCTATGACTTCTTCAAAGGTATACTGAGTGTTCCACCCCGGATCCATAGCAATTGCCGCGTGAGGATGGATGTTGTTTGCAAAGAGGGCCTTGATTGCAGAACCAACTGTAAAAATATAGGCGCGCCCCTCATCGCGGATTTTTCTTAAAGATTCTATGTCGTATTCGAGCGAAGGGCCAGCGGACACAAGTATGGCAGGTTTGTCAATAAACATCGCTGGCTCATAGCTGAATATATTTTTATTGCGGAGCTCTTCTTTTAAATTTACTGCACTGTTGAGGGTCCACCGCTTTTCAAAGTGCTGTCCCGTTGCCCTGTTCGCACCAACTGTCCTCATGGCGTTAACAAAATGTTCAGAAAATCGTTTGAAATCGTCCGGGAAGAGCCGCTCATAAACAGGGTGAGTTACAAACATGGTCGGCTCGTAGGTCTTATTGAGAAATTCGAAAGAGAGCCGCTGGGTATCGTCAGATTCCCGTTCCACATAGAGATCCCTGAGTAGTCGCAGTGGATAACTGCCCAGCTTGCGCGTTGTCATAAAAAACTGAAATATATTGAAATTCGGTTCATACAGATAGAATGATTTGCCGGGAAAACGCTTGATGAAGGCATCTATGTGATATCCAAGTCCCAAGCCATAAAAAAAGATTACTTGATGCTTTGCGACCTCTTCTTCTGTAATCCTGTTTATAAAAGTCTCTGCTTCTTTGAGCGGATCGTACTTGCTATGGATATAGACAAGACCCTGTTCTTGCTCATAGGCCAGAGTCGGAACGCCTGTTTGAGAAACGAGAAGCTTTACAGGAGATATGCCTTTCGTCTCGTCTGCAACCTTGAGATGTTTCCAGATAAAGGGGTTGATCTTCTTTAATTGAACTATATTGTCAACACTAATCATATCGTAACCTCAATACTCATGAAACCAACCTCCTCAGTGATGTACACTGATTTCTCTTTCAAGCAGTTGTGAAACAGCTGCATGGAGCGACTCCACAAATGGAACCATCTCGTAAAGCATTATATCCGCCATAAGGGTATGGTCATTCAGTTTGGCAGCATTATTAAAGTTATCCAAATGTAGCCCGATAGATTCGCCAAGCGATGCAAAACGTTCTGTCCTGCCCGCCAACTCTGGGATAGAAACCATTGAGTTTATAATGCCCAAAAGCGAACTGATCCCGTTCAGGCAGGTCTCAAGACGAGACCATGTTTCGTCATTCGGTTTGCCGTAGAACTCATTGGCGACAGCTTTAAGGGCAGGCAAGGCGCTTCCCAGAAACGAATCCATAATTCCCATCACCTGCAAGATATATTGATCTGATGTTAAAAAAATTACCTCAACATTTCGGATACTTTTTAGATTCTTAAACATGTACTCGCGAGGTTCATCGTTAACCTCGGATCCATCCACTATCAGATGACTAAAATAGACATCGAAGTCCTTCATGGATGCATCAATCTGGCTGAACATCTTTGATACACCAGGAAGAGTCCTATTTACCTCAAATACTATATTTGAGATTGTTACTCGAATAGTGCTCGCTTTGGTATTTGATGTGACTTTGGTATCCTTGATTTTCTGTTTTTTTTGGTCTTCTGTGACAAATATCACCTCAACCTCTTTGATATCCTTTCTGTTCTGCTTTACGTGATCGAACGGGGTATCCGTCACCACTACACCGTCCACTATCAGATGGTCTAATTTTAGCCCATTTTCCAGTAAGGCCTCGTCGATCTGCGCAACCATGCTTTTCACGCCTGGCAGTGTATTCCTAACCTCAAATTCGATAGTGGATATCTTTACTCGCATTAAAGCAGTTCCTCCTCTATAAAAACGAACCAGAAAATTAGAAAAAATATTGACTATGCCGATACGGCTACTTTGCCAGGTTCAGGCATCGAAGAGGTAACATTTTCAGACTTGGGTTTTTCCATAAGTCCGGCAGCGATATTGATGTTGATGTTGATCACTGCCGTAAGAAGATCCGGCGTGTGGTTTATCATCACATCAATCAAGCGGCTGTCAATAAAAACACTCAGGCTGATGATATTTTCCTTGATCTCCCTTGGAAGCGGGTTTTCCGAATCAGTCAACTCCGCCTGAAAAAAGGTCCACACCTTCTGATTGAATTTTATTGCTGCATCGAATCGCTCTCTGTGTCCTGCCTCTCCCCACCGGTTTTGGCATTCCTTAAGCATATTGGCGGCGCGTGTCAATACCTGAGCTTCCAATGCCCTGCCGGTAAGCCCTTCCTTCTGCATGGTTACATAGGCGCTATACGCGTTGTTTCGCATGATCTAGAAGCTCCTTTTCGTAGGCGATCATCTTTTTTGCAACCTTGAGCGCCTTGTAGTATTCGGATGCCAGGATGTGCTCACCCGTCTCAATAGAAAAGGCTAGCATGGTCTTGACAGTGTCGGTCAGCTCTCCCATCTGTCGCCAATAGATAGCGTGATAATGGGCCAAATTCTTCTCATCCATATACATTAACTGTACGGTAAAGTAAATCCGCTTGCAGGGTGTATCGGCCTGCTCTTCAGTCATAATATCCCGCTCGCGCAGAACAAGCACATTGTTCTCGATGAAAAAAATTGAAGGGTGCGGGCCATTTTTGATCACAGCCCCCCCCAATATTATTTTTTCGAATGCTTTCAAGGATATTTTAAGCGCCACATTGTTCTCCGGAACAGCCTGGAATTTGGATACTTGAAGCATTTGCGCTTATGCCTTGAATGCAAGCAAATTGCGGGCCTAAATGGGGGAGAGGACAGGATTAACAGGACAAATTCTGATCTGACGGTTTAATGCTCGAAAGCTACCCCCGTTTTGCAGGTCTTTTCTCTCTATTTATCCTCAAAACAATCAGGCATTTTTGCAAAACTTTTGTAAGGTTCTTGCAGGAGATCTTCCGAAGAGATTTCTCTAAAACCCTCCCTATTCAAAAGCCGTACAAACTTCTTCTTCCTGGGTCAGCCTCATTTTTTTGCCATTTCAGATACCTCTCTACATACAATTCATAATTGTCTTTCAAATCCTTGATAGCCAAGTCCAGTCCCTGTTTGTAGACAAGCATCTCAAACCATACTTTGCGTCTATCAATATATCGATTTTCTGCTCGCCAATCCGCTCCCATAACTGCCATCTAATCTTGTTACGATCATCAGTGGTCAGGTTTTATGACATCAATAGCTTACCTTGCATCATAAACCGTATTCAGTTTGCGCGTGAATTTTGTTTCCATACAACAACCTTTTCCATAGCGATGTCTCGAAAATCGCTGGAGACATTATCAATGTTCACCAGATCAACATGGTGCGGAATCACGCTTTCTTCCAACTCTGACAGCAGACAGTCTCGTACCTTGGTAAACAAAGGATCACTTAGCCCGCTGAAACCTATGTCAATATCAGAACTTCTGCGATGTGTACCGTTGGCTCGCGACCCAAACAGAACAAATAGTGCAATCCAAATTGGATGTCACACGAAGCACCAGATCACGCATCTGGTCCAGGTAGTCATATTTTACGAGGCTCATGTCACTTCCAAAACCCTCTAAATCTCCCCTTGTCAGGGGAGATTTAAAAGCCTGCTGTGAGCTGCTTCCCCCCTGATAAGGGGGGATTGAGGGGGGTTGATTTTAGGACTGTTAATTTAAGAGGCTTTGCTGACATACACCAAACCCAAACGGGTATTCTAAAATCTCTCCATTCGCCAGCTCATATATGTCCTTCCCTTCAATCTCTATACCGGTTTTATTCAATTCGTCAGCAGGAACAAGGCAATCTATGGCACCGGTATCTACAAGAAATTCAGCTTCGTAAGGTTCACCGGTTTTCGCAAGATTGTGCACTTTAGTAGTAACATGCGTCAGCCCCATATCCTGCTCCTTACATTTAAAGGTTTGAAACAAAGCTGCATTATCAAATCATGAATCATTTAGAGATTAACAGGATAAAGTATAAAAGAAGCTCCATTACCAATGTTAGACGTACGCACGAAAAGCGCCAATTTGAAAGTCTGCTGGAAAGAGAGAAGCGGTTACACCGCATTGATTGTCTACAGATTAATTATGGTCAAAATATTGGCAGGTTCAGTAGCAGGTCAAAACGATGACAGGATGAAGGCAGCATACACATCATATCGCCTTCATCCTGCCAGAAGCAGATATGTAGTCATATTCACAACCCTTTGAGTGCTCCGGTAAGGTTGGTTGTCAGCGAAAGACCTGTCTGTGCGAGTTCTTGTCCGGCAGCCTGACTGATGTATTGTGCCATTGGTGAAGAGATGACTGGGGGAGTAGCAGTTACCTGCTGCTCCAAAGCCGCCCGGCGGCCGGAAAGATCCGACTGCATGGCCCCAACAGCAGCAGAGGCGGCCTTAATCTGGGCATCAGTTGCCTCATTAGGACCGTTGGAAGAAAGCGCTGGAATATCCACATTCCGGAACAGGCTCGTCCACATTTTATTCACTTCATTGCCGGAAGCCTGGTTAATAAGTTTGTCGGGGGGGATGGTCATAGCCTCTATCTGCTGTCGGATACTGCTGATACTCATCAGGTACTGCTGGCGTTTTTCGCTGCCACGTAGAAATGGCGGATAGCTGTTGACTATCTCATCCATCTTCTGCTTCATTGACTCCATCTGCTCTTCTACTGCCTTGCTTGTATTTACCGCGTTGGCTTGCAGCGACCGTGTGTCAGAACTATTCTGCAAGACAGTCAAACGTCCCGTGGCACTCTTGGCTGGCGCGCTTTGCGTGTCGAAAAAGACGTCTTTGCCTGTGGCAATGTCAGCCTTGACATTTTTGTCGACACCAGATGGCGAATGCTGAACCTGCGGCGACTGTGGAGCTGCTAGTGTAGATGAGTTAAGTGCCGCATGGCTCTTCACCACTAGTGTTACAGCCTGATCATTCTTGATAGGTTGTATGGTTGTCATGGCGTATCCCTTTATCAGACCAAAACTGCGAGTCTGCAGGGGGAGGGGGCCTTCTGCCCACCTCCCCATTTCATACCGCTTGAATTATCCAGCCCGATTACTGGTTACTAGAACAGTCTCAGAACTCCCTGAGCTGCGTCGGAAGCCATCTTCAGCGAAGTTGTGCCCAACTGCTGTCTGGTCTGCAGCATCAGCATATTGGCGCCTTCTTCGTTCATATCCGCCAAGGTCAGGTTGTCAGCCCCCTTGAGCAGATCGTTCATTAGATTGGTGGTGAAATCCTGACGGATGTTGACAACACTCAGGTTGGAAGCCAATGATGCGGACTGCGTACGTAAGGTTCCCAGAGCCGAGTCGAGTTGAGCGACGGAGGTATCAATACCGGCATCAGCTGCCCAAGCTCCGGTAGCGCCTGCAGTGGTAATGTTGTAGGTTATTGCTGCACCGTGAGCAGGCTCACTGCCGGTAGCAAAGGTTATCTGGTTACCACTGATAGTCACGTTGGCAGTGACATCAACGCCAGCTACCTTAACAGCGGTGATCGATTGACCAGTAGCCAGGGTAATGCCGGTAAAATTTGAAACGGTGGTCTTATTGACGCCAGAGGTCAAAGAGAAGCCTGTGTTGTAATTATAAATGATTCCTGAATTCGGCGGAATAGCAACACCTGTGAAGACGATGAAGTTTCCACTGACCCAAGCCTGACTACTGTCTACCGAATAAAGTGCCGTACCGGTTTTGACGTATATTTGTGATCCGGACTGCATGCCTGTTGTCGTAAACGCTGCACCGGTACTCATAGTTGAAACCGTCAGACCGGAGCCGAGATCACCAGTCGCAATTCTAAAGACGTTCATATTATTAGCGGCGGCGGTGGATGTACCAGCGGTATGCCCCTGAATAATTATGTCGAAAGTAACAGTAACCGCAGTACCCGAATTCCAGCCAGTGACGGCAGTAGCCAAGTCAGCACCCGAGATAAAAATTTGGGCATTAGCACCACTACCAGTCCATAGGACACCTTGCCCACCAGCCCCAGTATTGCCGTTGAAATAGACCGCTGTAATTTGGAAACCTGTTGCCAGTTGCCCTGCTCCGCCAGACCACGTCATGCCAGTTGCATTGAACTTGGCGTTACCGGAGATATCAAAACTCATAGTAGTATTGGCACCAGCAACAATAGTGGCAATTTGTGTCCCGGTGTTACCAAAATAATAACCGGTAGCCACAGCAGTGCTTGCCACCCCAGTGACCAGCTCTCCTGAATGCAGCGATATAGCAGCTATAACCGAACCAGACGACTGCGTTGTGGAGATGCCGGTCGCATATTTATCGACCGTACCAACGGTAACTTTATCAATGGAAAGACCGGTAGATGTGCCACTAAACCCTTGGATAGTAAGCATAGAACCGCCGTTCTCGTTGAACAGAACCTGCAACGAATCACCGGTCAGGAAGTTCTTCCCTTTGTAACTCGAATCGCCGGCCATCTGGGTGATCTGAGTCATCATGGTGTTGAACTGAGCGGCCAGACTGTCACGATTTTCGCGGTCAGCCGAGCGAGCCGACTGTGTAAGCCCCCGGGCGGCCTCAATCAGGGCCGTGATGCCGGTAATACCTTCGTTGGCAGCCTTAACGCCCTGAATGGCCTCAGACATGCCGTCTTTTCTGGTGGAAAGGTCGGCGGCGCGCTGGGTGTTGTTCTGAGCTGAGAAGAAGTTGGTAGGATTGTCAAGGGCTGTGTTGACTTTTTTGCCGGTGGAAAGGCGTTGCTGCGTACGGTCGAGAAGGACGGAGGTGCCTTGAAGTGCGAGCAGGTTGGACCGCATACCTGCGGTCAAGGAGATATCGTTGAGTGACATGATTATGTACTTCCTTTCTGGATTTTTTCGGTGCGGCATTCTGCCGCCCGTGTTGGTTATTGTCTAAATCACTTTTCGTGGCCTTTGCTGGAAACCTCCCTTCCTGGCCAGCTTTGCTGTGGAATTTAATCGGTTACTTCCTCTTTTCGTCATGAGCAGGCAAAACTTTAAAGAAATCTGCTGGTGCTTTCGAATCACAAATCATTTTTGGACAGGATTAACAGGATTAAATTCGGATAGTAAGACATAACCTTGAACAAGAGTACCCTTGACAAGCCAGAATAAAATAGAAACCGTTCAACCTAAAAACTGCTTTTGGGTCCACGAAATACACGAAAAAACACGAAAAATTAAACCATTACAGCAAAACAGTGTTTAACCAAACAGGTTACACCGTAAAGACGCACATCTTTATGATTTTATTCGTGTATTTCGTGTTTTTCGTGGATAACTGCCTTTTCCAGGTTCAATGTTTTTCTGAAGACTACGCTCAAGCTGTAAAAGTCTAAGCTTCCGATGGGGTCGATGCCTTGTTTTGATCCTGACCATCCTGTTAATCCTGTCCAAATATATGTATTGAATTTAAAGCGTTAGCTTCCACACAGCTCTTAGATTATACTCTACACGAGAAGAGAGTCATTTTCTGCACAGGATTTCCGGACTGCTTCGGCAAGCAGGAACACATCCTCTCTTTTCGTCTGCCATGAACACATGAAGCGGGCTCCACCGGATCCTATAAACGAATAAAAATGCCATCCGTCAGCGCGTAGACCGTTAACGACCACCTCGGGCATTTCGACGAACACCGAATTTGCCTGGCGCGGATACATGATGGTGACGCCTTCAATATCCGCCAGCTTCTGTGCAAGCAGCGCGGCACAATCGTTGGCGTGCCGGGCATTTTTCAACCAGGCCCCAGTCTCAATCATGCCGATCCAGGGGGCCGAGATAAATCTCATTTTGGAAGCCAGTTGTCCGGCCTGTTTGCAGCGATATTCGAATTCAGATGCCAGTTCGCGATCAAAGAAGATAACCGCCTCTCCCACCGCCATGCCGTTTTTTGCCCCACCCAGACAGAGAACATCGACCCCGGCTCTCCAAGTGATATCGGCAGGGGATACATCAAGTGAGACAACCGCGTTGGCGAAGCGGGCGCCATCCATCTGCACCCGCAGTCCATAGCGGCGAGCCAATTCGCCGGCCGCACGAATCTCATCAGGCGTATACACGGTTCCAACCTCGGTAGCCTGCGTCAGGCTCAGCACTTTGGGGCGCGGATAGTGAATATCACTGCGGCGGGTTATGATCCGTTCAACCTCCGACAGGTCGAGCTTGCCTTTAGGGCCATGTGCATGGAGGATTTTAGTTCCGTTCGAGAAAAATTCGGGAGCGCCGCACTCATCAGTCTCGACATGGGCAAGGTCGTGGCAGATTACACTGTGATACGAGCGGCAGAGCGCAGCCAGCGCCAGCGAGTTTGCTGCCGTGCCGTTAAAAACAAAGAACACCTGGCAATCACACTCAAAGAGCTGCCGGATGGATTCACAGGCCCGTTCAGTCCAGCCGTCGTCTCCATACGAAGATTCAAAACCGTGATTGGCAGCTTCCATGGCCTGCCAGGCTTCCGGACATATGCCGGCATAGTTGTCACTGGCAAACTGATTGAATGGGCGTTGTTGTAGTTCCGGCAAATAAGAAACGGACATGTTCTCCTCCCTCATCTTACATAATTGTATTGCGCACTGCGCACATTCCTGGCCACCTTGGCTTGACAATACTAACCTGAAAGGTTTATTTTACCATATGGAAAAGAAGAAGCCTCATTATCTTTTAACCGAGATACACCGACTGATCGCATCCGGTTGTTGGCGCTTCACACACACTGCACGCTCCGGTGCACTTGATCTGGGATTGGACGAGGCGCGTGCAGTGACTGTCGTGGCAGAACTTGCTCCCGGTGCTTTTTACAAGAGCATGACTTCGCATACTGACCATCAGATGTGGCACGACGTGTATCATACGCAGATTTCCGATGGAAGGCTGGCATACATCAAACTTACAGTGCTGAACGGTTTGATTGTGGTGTCATTCAAGGAGAAATAGCATGAGTGGGAAAACGATTTGCCCCGTTTGCGGGGTGTGCGCGCTGACACATGAGGTTCGTGACCTGCCCTACACATACAAGGGGCGGAAAACGATAATTGAGTCTGTAAAGGCGGATTGGTGTGAGGCCTGTGGCGAATCGCTCACCGGGCCAGGCGATACGGACAGGGTAATGGCGGCAATGCGGGCCTTTCAGCGGATTGTCAATGCAGATATGGTAAGTCCGGATTTCGTTCGTACTGTGCGTGGCAATTTGGGGCTGGATCAGCGTGAGGCGGCAATGATCTTCGGTGGCGGAGTGAATGCCTTTTCCCGCTATGAAACTGGTAAGACACGCCCTCCGGTGGCAATGGTCAAACTGTTGAAATTGCTGGACAGACACCCGGAGTTATTCAATGAGGTGCGTTAGATACTCAAGGGATATGACCTGTTATGCGCTATAGCCGGATGCGGCTTTCACACAAATTTGTCCTGGTAAGCCTGTTTACCGCCATACTGGTAGGTTTCACGGTGTTGCGCACTCCTTCCCGCACTGACGAACCGGCGGCATCTCCGGACGACAAGGCCATGGAAGATCTCTCGCGCGTCGAATATCCCAGCCTCAAACAGATCAAATGGCACGCTCACTTCATACAACCGCACCAGACGCTCGAATCACTTTTCGGAGCGGACTGGGTTTTGGTGGCCCGCTTCAACAGAATCGACCGGCGTCACGTCTATCCCGGCATGACAATCAAGGTTCCCGACAGGATAGCCGACATCCGTCATTACACGCCATTGTCAGGCTTTTACGAACCGGCGGTCAGGTACGACAAATATATTCTGGTAGACATCACGGAACAGTGGCTGGGCGCCTACGAGAAGGGCAAACTGGTCTTTTCCGCTCCGGCTGCAACCGGAAAAGCAACCACCGAAACTCCTACCGGAATGTTTCGTATTGATGCACGCCACCTGACCCACACGTCGTCACTTTACAAGATTGCCAATGATGAGGAGCAGTACCCGATGGACAATGCCATCCGGTTCCATATCGGCCCGGATCATGTTTCTTACTGGATTCATGCCCGCGATCTGCCGGGCAGACCGGCTTCACACGGATGCATCGGATTGTTTGACGAGGAGATGCAGAATCGCGTCTTTGGAACGCCGGCACAACCGGTTCTGCTCGATTCCCAGAGACTGTACGCATGGGCTGCAGGCACGGCTGATTACGAAGACGACATCGGAGACCTGGATGAATTGGAAGAGGGGCCGCTGGTTGAGGTGCGCGGCTCACTGCCGCGCTATCTCGCCAGAAGACAGCAAATAGTACCTGCTGGGAACTAGCGGCGCTTAAGCCAGCCGGCAACGTCCTTGGCGTGATAGGTGATAATTATGTCGGCCCCGGCCCGTTTGAACCCTATCATGGTCTCAAGCACGACCCGTTCCTCGTCGATCCAGCCCCTCTGGGCGGCACCCTTTACCATACTATACTCGCCCGAAACGTTATAAACCGCCAGCGGCAGGTTGTATTCGTTGCGCAGATCCCGCAGAATATCGAGGTAGGGCAGTCCCGGCTTGACCATGATGATGTCGGCCCCCTCTTCAATGTCCGAAGCCGCCTCGCGCAGCGCCTCCAGACGGTTGGCCGGATCCATCTGGTAGCTGCGACGGTCGCCGAACTGCGGTGTTGATTCAGCCGCTTCGCGGAACGGGCCGTAATAACCTGAAGCATATTTGACGGCATAGCTCATGACCGGGATCGAATCAAAACCATTCTCGTCCAGCATCTCCCGGATAGCAGCCACCCGACCGTCCATCATATCGGATGGGGCCACCATATCAGCACCCGCCTGGGCATGAGAAAGGGCCTCCCGCGCCAGTAACTCCAGCGTGGAATCGTTATCGACATCACCATTTTTTATAATCCCGCAATGGCCATGGTCTGTATATTCACACAGGCAGACATCAGTGATAACCGCCAGTCCAGGTACCTCTCTTTTCAACGCCCGGACAGTTTCCTGGATAATCCCGCTATCAGAATAGGCGTCACTGCCGACCGCATCTTTGGTTTCAGGAATACCGAACAGCAATACGGCCGGTATCCCCAGATCCCGTACCTCTTGTGCTTCCGAAACGATATGCTCAATTGACTGCTGATAAATGCCGGGCATGGAGGAGACCTCTTTACGGATCCCGCTGCCGAAGGCCGAAAACATCGGATAGACAAGGTCATTCACCGAAAGAGTCGATTCGCGAACCATCCGGCGGAATATTTCACTACCTCTGATTCTACGGGCGCGAAAGTGAGGGAAAAACATGGGAGGCCTCCTGAGGCGATGACTGAAACACTCTGCAAAGTTGCCTGATTTCTGAGCGGAATAATAATTCAGTCTGAATAAAAAAGCAAGAATTTACCCCAACGGCTTGCATTGAGCTGCCATTGTGGTAGCATATAAAAACGTACCGTGGAATACTTTATCTGCTTGCGTTTAATCAGACTTAAATGGTATAGAACAGACATTAAAAAGAGCAGTACACCATCTCAAAGAGGAGGACTACATAATGAAAAATCGGCTTGGCAGTATTATGGCAGCGGCTCTGCTCGTATCAGCAACCACTGCGTTCGGTGCAGTAAAAGAGGGACAGTTTTCATTGTCTCCCGTAATCGGCGGCTACACGTTTGCCGACGGACAAAAACTGGATACGAACGTGGTTTACGGCGTACGGGGCGGCTATAATTTTACAAAAAACATCGGTGTGGAGGCCCTTTTTGACTTCCTCAATACGGAGAGGAAAAACTCCAAAGCAGACGTGAGTATGTATCGCTTCGGAGGAGAGATGCTGTATAATTTCATGCCGGATAGCAAGTTTGTGCCTTTTGTTGCCGCAGGTTTGGCCGGACAAAAATTCAATGCGACAGAGATCAGCAGAACTCCACGCTTGTCTTTCGATTACGGTGCGGGTATTAAATATTTTTTGACCGATGCTTTTGCGCTGCGTGGAGATATTCGTCACATAATCTATGCCGACAACACTACTCCAACGTATAGTAACTTAGAGTATACCCTTGGGGCTCTCATTCCTTTCGGTGGTGTAAAACCGGTTGCGAAGCCGGTTGAACCGGTACAGGAAGCAGTGCAGCCCAAGGCTGCGCCTGCCGAGCCGGTAGTTGTTGCCGAACCTCCGGTGGTTGCTCCCGAACCTCCTAAAGTTGTTGCCGAACCTCCAAAAATTGAGGCCCCGAAACCTGCACCGGCTGCAGCGTCTGCCCCGAAAGCCTCAGCCGCGCAGGAGCGTTTCTGTGATAAGCCGGCTATCCTGGCAGTCGAATTTGATACCAACAAAGCCGACATCAAGCCCAAGTACAAGGCAGATCTTGAGAAACTCGCCGAGTTCCTGAAGGAGTTCCCCAATGCAAAAGGTGAAATATCAGGGCATACAGACAATGTAGGTGGGAAAGCTTTCAACCTCAAACTTTCACAGCGTCGCGCGGACAGCGTGAAGCAGTATATGCACAAAAACTTCGACATCGCTCCTGATCGTCTCACGGCAAAAGGATTCGGATTCAGCAAGCCGATAGCCAGCAACAAGACCAAACAGGGCAGAGCAAAGAACCGCCGGATTGAAGCAAACTTCAGCTGTAAATAACATCTGACTGAAACCCTGAAAGTCAAAGCCCTTCCGAACTGTTTCGGAAGGGCTTTTTTTGTGCGCAGCAGGGTTTCGGGAGCGTTTATTTTTTTCTGCGATCGTTTAAAGAAATGACCTTGGGCGCTCCCCTTTCCCGGCGCATCTTCACCTGGCGCTCCTGCTCTTCGTTCTCCTTTTTTATTCGCTCCAATTCAACCGGAGAAACTATCTCCTCAAGGCGCAGAGGGGTACCCCCCATTGTGAAAGAGGCGCCCTCAAGCTGAAACTCATCAAGAATCCAGGTAAAAACCTGCAAAGGAAATGTGAGTACAAGTAGCTTGACCTGCCACCATCCAGGTCTGACATCCGGAGATATCTCTTCAATGCGAGCATAAAATCCGGGTTTGTTATCAACATGAATCAGGACTATCTCGTTAGTAGTAGCCATCCGTCGCGCCTCACAACTATGAATTCGGGTTAATGGTGAATTGTGTTTCAGCCCACAACAAAAGTGGTGTGGCCATCGATATGCTCAATAGCCGAGAGGCCGTGAGCAGACATTCGCGAATGGCATTTTCACCTGAGGTCAGCTCTGTTCTTGCTGAATCCGACAGGCGGTTGTCAAGGATGTCACAGATAAAAAAAACGCAGTCAGCCGGACGAAACTCAGGCTCCATTGTACATCCCATCACAGTACCGTAAGGACAGAGGGGTTTCTGTGAAAAGTCGGGTATTACTGTTACACCGGCAGCGCAATGGGACAAGACATCCAGAATATTCATCCGGTACTTGCCGTTCAGACAGCATTGGCCTGCACAGTCACGGCATGATGTATCCGAATCAACTGCCAGTGTGATGGCAACCAGAGACTCTTTTCCCCATCGATAAGTAACCAGCAATTCTTCCAAGAGCTGTTTCCTGACAAGAGGGATGTTATTGATCAACAGTCTGTTTGCAGACCGTAACCCATGTTGCCATAATTGCTGATCGTCCACACCGTTCCTTTTGAATACTGGCTGAAGCAGCCCATAAGCCGGGTTCTGTTCCCGGGCAGGATTACCCCTGACCGGGTGATGGCCATTCATCTGGATCTACCGTTACCGGTGACCTCAAGCAGCCAACCCGGAGGCACGGGCGGGCCGCCCTTGACGCCTCCCTATTTGGCCTTGCTCCTGACGGGGTTTACCTGGCATCTGACGTCACCGCCAAACCCGGTGAGCTCTTACCTCACCCTTTCACCCTTACCTGCCGCAGCAGGCGGACTTCTCTCTGTGGCACTTATCCCTGGGGTCACCCCCGCTGGACGTTATCCAGCGTCACGCCCTATGGAGCCCGGACTTTCCTCCACCGGTCGAACCGGCAGCGGCCATCTGGACTACTTCAACCAATCTCCCGGCAGAAAAGAAAAACCTCCTTCCGTACCGAACCCGCTTAATCAAAGACTATGCCTGTTGTTGTTTGAGTACCAGTATCCTCTGGCAGTGTGGGCATGCAAGCAATTCCTCGTATTTGAAAAGATTGTTATACAGCTGCGGAGGAAGATGCATATTGCATCCAAGGCAATATCCATCGCGAGCAATTGCCAGCGCCTGACCACGGCGCTGGTCGCGCAGGGAGGTGTAACGCTTGACAAGGCTGGCTGGCACTCCATCTGTCACTATATCTCGACGGGCAGAATCAAAATCCAGATCCAGCTGAATCTTATCAATTTCCGCCTGCTTTTCTGCTGTGCGTAGTGCATGATTCTCGAGCATTTCTTCAAATAAAGCTTTCCGGACAGCGAGCTGACCGGAAAACTCTTCAATCTGGCTGATCTTCTGCAGCACCCGTTCTTCCAGCTCAGTGACCTGTTTACGAGCAGCGGAGATTTCGCGACCAACCGCCTGGAACTCCTTGTTGGTCTTGATCTCTTTCATATTGGTTTCAGACCTGCAAATATTTGCCAGCTCGGAGGCATGGTTCTCTTCCAGTTCAGCTTTTTCTTTTTCAAGCTGAGCCAGGCGGTTTTCCATGCCTGTCACCTCCTCCCGGGCTGCATCCACAGCCTGAGCGATATCATTCAGTTCTTCATGCAGACCCTTTTGCGTATTTTTCATTCTAGTGATCTGTTGATCGATATCCTGAAGCTGTTCCAACGCTGCCAGTTTCTTTTTCAAATTCAACCCCCTTGGTACGAATTTTATTCCGAATCACGCACTGATTACGTCCTGAACGGGTCTGTCTCAATAAGGCACGGCATGACCTGACAATCCCTGTAACCGGCAGCGCAAAGAGTACGGCCAATCTGCTCAGTAATTTCGGCAACCATAATAACCTCCGTGGCGAAGTGACCGGCGTCTATCATGGCAATTCCCAAATCCTGAGCATCTCTGGCTTCGTGGTACTTCACGTCACCGGTTACCAGAACATCGGCTCCGGCGCGAACTGCTTCACGCAACAGAGATGCGCCACTGCCGCTGCAGAGAGCCACTTTCAACAAGCGGGCGGACGGATCACCGACATAACGCAGGCCTGGCGCGAACAGGCTCTTTTTAATCCGTCCGGCAAACTCCGCCAGTGAAACCGGGTCAGACAGGTAACCTATACGTCCCAGTCCCTGCTTTTCGCCCTCGTTTAAAAGCGAATAAACGTCATAAGCCGGCTCTTCATAAGGATGTGCCGCCATCAGGGCTTTTATGGCTCGCGGCAGATTTTTACGATCCACAAGCAGTTCAAGTCTCTGCTCGGAAACTTTTTGAGCTATTCCAACTGTTCCGATGAACGGTTCTGCACCATCTAAAGGCGTAAACGTTCCATCACCTTCAGTGGCAAAGGAACAGTCACGGTATTTACCCATCGGCGCGACATAAGGGAAAAGCACTGACCTGATCCGTTCAAGATGGTCCGTCGGGACAAAAACTACCAGTTTGAGCATCTCTTGCGGGGTTGTTACCTGCAGAGGCACGCAATTCGAAAGTCCGATTCTTTTCGAAAGCAGATCGTTCAAACCACCTGTGGCGCTATCATAGTTGGTATGCATGCTGACGATGGAGAGACCGGCTCTGATGGCTGAATGAATTTGAGCGCCTTGCCGGGTGGCGGTCGAGATTACCTTTAGCGGCTTGAATATTAACGGGTGGTGGGTAACCAGGAGTTGGCAGGAGGAGTCGATAGCCGAAGTGATTACTTCCGGCGTCGGGTCAAGCGCCACCATGATGCGCCTGATTTCTGCGCCGGGGTCACCGACCTGAAGGCCTGGGTTATCCCACTCTTCAGCCAAAGAGATTGGGGCTATTTTGTTAATAATACCAAGTATATCTGACGTTTTTGGCATTTTCATGAATTACAAATAAAAAGAGTGCAACCCTGCGGTGTGCACTCTCGTGTTGAGGTATGAAAAAGGGATTTCCCCAAGATACTTGCCGGCATCCGGCGCATTTTCCTCGCAGTATGAAATGGTGGGCCCACCAGGACTCGAACCTGGGACCAACCGGTTATGAGCCGGTGGCTCTAGCCAACTGAGCTATAGGCCCGTAGGGAAGTGTCATACTAGAGGACACTGATGAAACTGTCAAGTGTTTTACAACAGTTTTCAGCAGTTATGCCCGCGAAAGGAAGCGGCCATCCCGTGTGTCCACTTTGACTTTTTCCCCGGACTCAAGATAGGGGGGGACTTTGATTTTCAGTCCGGTCTCGAGAATGGCCTCTTTGGTCTCCGCAGTGGCAGTTGCATTTTTCAAAACCGGAGCGGTCTCGGTGACGACCAACTCTACGGTCATCGGCAAATCCACGTTAACCATGCGCCCCTCGAACAACCCCAGCACCACTTCGGTACCATCCAGCAGAAAAGGCGAAATCTCCTTGAAGTTTTCCTCTTCCATTTCAAACTGTTCGTAAGTTGTCAGGTCCATGAAGATACCCCGTCCACCGTCAGCGTACAGGAATTGTCCTTTGCTGCGACCAAAATCCGCCTCGTCGACCTTTTCGCCGGACCGGAAAGTCTTGTCCAGCACCTGTCCGGTGATCAGGTTGCGATAGCGGGTCTTGACCATGGTGTTGGCGCCACGGGCAGTGGGTGACTGGGTGGTGACATCGGTGATCAGGCAGGGCACCCCATCCAGCTGAATAACAAGCCCTTTTTTAAAATCTGATGTAGAAAACATAGCCGCTGATTCTCCCTGGGAGTGAGTATAAATCCATAATTTCATTTCTTTCGATATTCTGCCGTCGGCCAGAATGGGATGCCGCCACGCGGGGTGAACTCGCCCCTAACTGTCAGCCAGACCGGTAAAAGCAATTTTACCAGATCATTACAGATGCGATTGACACCGGCTTCGTGAAATTCACCATACATTCTGAACGAACCGAGATAGAGTTTTAAGCTTTTGCTCTCAACGCAAAGTGCATCCGGCTGATAGTCAATGACTATTTTAGCAAAATCCGGCTGCCCGGTCATGGGGCACAGGCAGGTAAACTCCGGGCATTCTATGTGAAGCGTTCCGACAGCAGCGACCGGATTCATTTCGGGGCGGGCAAAGGGGCTTGGAAAAGCTTCCAGAAGCGCGGCATCCGGCTTGTCGTATCGGTAGCCGGAAGCGCCTGAACCAAGAGATTGTAACTGTTTATGTAATTCCATTTATCGCATCTCCGAATTGTAGAAAAGCCCGGACAGCATAACAATGAAGCGCCATGCAATCAATTTGTTTTTGCTGTTTGGTGTTTATCAACGCAATTATTCCGAACATCATTATGGGAGGAACCAAAATCGGCAGCGCCCTTGAAATAGCGGTACGTCTCCGTTGTTCAGAAAAGCTTCAGCAGGATATTCTGCTGATAACTGACGGTGAAATATGGGAATGGGAAAAATAGTTGCCAAGGCGGTCAAGTCAAGACACCGCTTCTTCACGGTCGGAGTCGAGAGTTCAGTATCTGAAGCATTTGTCCGTATTCTGGCCGAACGTACCGATGAAGAGGGTTTCCGGTGGCTATTTAGTCCGAGTTCTGGTAAGAAAGCCCAACGTATCAATCCAGATAACCCATAAGAAATAGTGATGAAATGGTTAACGATTGTGTCTGGAATTTGCCCTGACGCTGCCAGAGAAGCAGACAACCAGAATATCTGCAGACGCTTTGCATCACTTTTTCCCCCAGACTACTGGCACAGAATAGAAGATTACTTCAGCAATCATTCAGAAGCTATTAAGTCATGGTATCTGTCCGGCATGTTATGGAAAAGCGCTTAAAGAACATGGATTGCAAGACGTGAGAAATTAGGAAAACAATATGAAGTACCTTATTATTACAGCTACGCTCGTCTGTCTGGCAGTTTTTTCATTTTTATCCGGCTGCAGCAGGAGTGAAAATGTCATAACCGGTTTTGATGATGCGAAGAACGCTAAAATCGGTGTGATGACTGGTTCAACCGGAGAAGCTGTTGCTGCAAAAAGGTTTCCGAAAGCTCAGATAAAAACGTTTGACGACATCATGGACGCTGTCGCTGCCATGAAATCCGGGCAGCTTGATGCGATTATTACCTTATATCCCGCAGCGATTCAGGTCACTAAGAAAAATCCGGAGTTGCGGCAACTTCCGGAGCTTCTTGATAACGAGGATACTGCCATTGCTATCAGGAAAGGAAACGATGAACTACTTGCATCCGTGAACCTGATTATCACAGAATTGAAGAATGACGGTTCATTAGCTTCCATGAAAAAACGCTGGCTCAAGACAGATTTGGCTCCCTATGAAGAACCGGACATACAGCTTCCCAAAGAGGGAAAGATTCTCAAAATAGGGGTCAGTGCTACACGGGAACCATTCAGTTTTATGGATAAAGATGGAAGGGTGACCGGGCATGACGGTGAGCTTGCCCGCATTATCGGCGCCAGACTTGGCAGACCTGTCGAATTTTCAAATATGAAATTCATGGCCCTCATACCAGCCCTGCAATCAGGCAAGGTTGATCTGATTGTCACGGGTATGAGTGCAACTGACGAGCGAAGAAAAGCTGTTGATTTCACGCAGTCTTATTTTGTTAATGGCCAGGCCATGCTTGTAAGAAAAACCAAGGGCGGAAAGAAAGTATCAGCTCCTTCATCTGCCGGCGGTGCAAATATAAATAATGAAATTTCAAAATTGGAGCAAGTCGATGGTAAAAGACCTTATATCGAAAATGATATTTCGGCGATGGTCAGCCGGTTCACACCGCAAATCTCTGCAGAGAGCACGTCAACATCGTTCTTTACAGGCGTTGTCAACAGTTTTCAGAGCAACATCATCCAGGAAAACCGGTATCTGCTCATTCTGGACGGCCTCAAAACTACGGTGGTTATTTCGGTGCTGGCCACAATTTTCGGTACCCTGCTGGGGGCGCTGATTTGTTTCATGCGGATGTCGAAACAAACTCTTCTCAATTTCCCCGCAAAAATATACATTGCCATTCTGCGCGGCACTCCGGTGCTGGTATTTTTGATGCTGATTTTTTATGTTGTCTTCGCCTCGGTAAACATCAGTCCGGTACTCGTTGCTGTTATCGCCTTCGGGATGAATTTCGCCGCTTATTCGGCGGAAATATTCAGAACCGGCATTGAGGGGGTGGACAAGGGGCAAACCGAAGCCGGTATCGCCATGGGTTTCAGCAAGGTCAAAACATTCATCCACATTGTCCTGCCGCAAACGGTACGAAGGATCCTGCCAATCTACAAGGGCGAATTTATTTCTCTGGTCAAAATGACCTCCATTGTCGGTTACATCGCTGTGCAGGACCTTACCAAGGCGAGCGACATCATCCGCAGTCGCACCTTTGATGCCTTCTTTCCGCTGGTCATGGTGGCGATTCTTTACTTTTTGATATCGTGGGTTCTGATGCAGTCGCTGGAGTATCTTGAACGAAGGACAGACCCGAAATCAATACGGAGATTTGAGAAATAATGGCTGATCAATCATTAATCCTCTGGGTTCTGGGCGCACTACTGACCATCACCGGCCTGGCGGGACTGCTGCTGCCATTGGTGCCGGGGGCACCCCTCCTGTTTCTGGGTCTGCTCCTGGGGGCCTGGGCGGAAGACTTCCACTACATTGGCGTCTGGACCCTGCTGCTTCTGGCTGGAATGGCCGGTCTGACGTACGTGGTGGAGTTTGCGGCGTCAATCCTGGGAGTAAAAAAGTACGGAGGCTCGCATCGTGCCATGATCGGTGCGGCCCTGGGCGGGATAGTCGGGATGTTTCTCGGCATACCGGGAATTCTGATCGGCCCGTTTGTGGGCGCGGTGATAGGGGAGCTGTCCTTGCAACGGACTCTTGATGAGGCAAGTCAAGCCGGGTTTGGCACTGTCGTAGGACTGGCCATTGGAGTAGCCGGCAAATTAGCTGTCGGTATTGCTATGATCGGCGTCTTTTTACTGATTCGTCTGCTTTGACAATAGTCGAGTTCAGAACGACGCTCGGGTTTGTGGACGACGGGCTGTTTGTACTGGATGTTGCCAACAGGGTTATTCATGTCCGCTCTGCCGCCCGCCTCGGCTATTGGGATATGGGCAAGAACCGACGACGGATGGAAGAGATTCGATTGTTGTATCTGAAAGCTCAACACTGAACTTATGAAGGCAATAAATGTGAACAAGCTGCTCTCCTTTTTCTTGATACTCATTACTCTTGCCGGATGTGCAACAAAAGTCCATCGCACGGCAAGCCGCGAATCAGCCGGCATCGCACCAAATCCCGTATCAAACCGGGAAGCCGTGCTGCAGGTCTACGGAGCATCAACGTGGGGGTGGCGCGGCTGGTTTGCCATCCATACCTGGGTTGCGACCAAACCTGCCAATGCGGAATCCTATACCGTCTATGAAGTCATCGGCTGGCGGCAACGGAGAGGATTACCGGTAATACGAATAGAAAAAGACCTCCCTGACCGTCACTGGTATGGGGAGCGCCCGCGACTACTCAAGGAGCTCCGGGGGGACGGAGTAGACAAGCTGATAGTGGCAGTCGACCAGGCTGCGAAAAGTTACCCCTGGCCAGACACCTACAAGGCCTTTCCGGGTCCCAACAGCAACACATTCACCGCCTGGATAGCGAAACAGGTGCCTGAACTTGGACTTGAGCTGCCGTTTTCCGCAATAGGGAGCGGCTATGCCAACTGAAGCATTCCCACGTTACGTTGAACAGCTCTTCCGGCCTCCCAGCGAGGCGCGGAGCCTCATCTTCCAGATCACGGTGGGATGTTCGCAGAACAGCTGCACCTTCTGTGGTATGTACAAGGGAAAGAAGTTCCGCATCAGGCCTGTGGAAGAGATAATCGACGAGATAGCAGCCATCCCGAAGCGGTGCATACCGACCATAGACCGGGTTTTCATTGCCGATGGTGATGCGCTCGTCTATCCTTTCGAGGGTCTGGTTACTCTGCTTGATGCACTGGCATCAGCTTTTCCCAGGCTGGCCAGGATAGGTTCCTACGCGTCTCCCAACAGCCTGATGACAAAAACCCCGCATCAGCTTGAAGTTCTCCGGGAAAAGAAGCTCCGCATCCTCTATTTCGGCCTGGAATCGGGAGAGGATGAAACCCTGACGCAGATCAGAAAAGGGTTTACTGCTGAAGAGATGGCACAACAGGCGCTCAAGGCCAGTACAGCAGGCATGAAGCTTTCCGTAACCGCCATACTCGGTCTGGCCGGGCGTGACAGAAGCTTGGAACATGCGCGCGGCACAGCGGCGTGGATAAACCGGGTCAACCCGGAGTACTTCTCGCTTCTCACGCTCTTTCACCGCCATAACGAGGAGTTTGTCCGCTCCCTCAGGCAGTGCACCCGCCGGGAGCTGATGCTTGAGACGCGCGAGATGCTGTTGAATCTTAATCCCGGTCGAACAATTCTCCGCTCCAACCATGTATCCAACTTCCTGAACCTGGCCGGGAGCTACCCCAAAGACCGGGACCGGCTGATAGCAGATCTCGATGCCGCCCTGATAAAGGCCGGCACATATCCCGGTTT
>Ga0194037_1000168_pt1 | contig 49918 bp, 43 predicted proteins | sample JunL306m_MetaG_FD_148653 | JGI IMG/M metagenome (GOLD analysis project Ga0194037, IMG submission 148653) | Anoxic zone freshwater microbial communities from boreal shield lake in IISD Experimental Lakes Area, Ontario, Canada - Jun2016-L304-6m | ecosystem: Environmental > Aquatic > Freshwater >... | reverse complement strand
AATCAGCAAATCCAGCTCACTCCGTTCAAGAGTTTCCAGTCTTGAGATAATTTCACGGCATTGACGCTTCGACGTATTGAGGGTTCTTGACTGTAACAGGTTTTCGGACAGAACTTGAGTTCGCACTTGGTCCCAGTCATTGGCTTCTACATACAGCTTGCCAAGCATGAGAGACTCCTGATGAAAGAGGCCGCCTGTGGTAAAAGAGAGGCTGTAGGTATCTTTCTTCATCATTCAACAGGGTTCGCTGGAGTGATAGAATCGTGTTGAATATACAAATCAATTGAGCATCGTACAGATATTGCCTGATAACAACAGGGAGCTATTGCAGCGAACACTTACAAGTAGAAAGAATAAGTAGAAAAATTAATACTTGAAGGAAACGCCGACACTCAACGAGTACAGTGAATCCGGCCTGCCTGAAAAGATCAGATCGTTCCGGTAGGTGATAAATGGCTCCCATCTGCCCTTGCTCTTTGGCTCCCATCCAAGATTTGTCATTAACCCAAAAGGATTTAATGAGTTGCCATTGTAACCAAGATATCCGACAGTCCCAATCGACATGTTAAAGCACTCCCACATTCTCTGCTCAAGCACAATACCAAGCGAAGTGAAATTCGCGGCTTTTTCAGGCACAAAATGGGTTAGTTCAAGACCGTATCGTTGCTTCTCGCTGGCAGGCATAAGAACTCTCATCCCAACGTGAGCAAGAGCAGTTCCCCCGTTAGCATCCAGATAACCGTAACCGCCCTGGGGACGTACAAGAAGTGCTGATTCCGCTGACAGAATACGTGGCAAACAGAGTAATAAACTGATCGATAGAAAAAAAAAGCTAAAATAGTGAGTCATTTCGCAAAAAAAATGTATTCGGGATTTGCGCCAAACAGCCATAAACCATTAATTATGAAAAACTTATATAGAAAAATAGGGGCAGATTCTGGGGACAAGGCCTCCAATCTTCGCAAATTTTAGCTCGTTTCAAGAACCAGGTCAATGTGCTGGTTTTCCCGCCAATAAATTAAAATGAAGATACGCTCTTTTACTGATTTCAGGAATAAGGATCTCTTACGATGAATGAGAGTGTTTTTGTATGCGCCACAATCAATCAGGAGATTTTACGAACGATCGCAGGGTCATATTGCAATACGCCCCTGCAACAAAACCTTGTAAAAAAGTGATAGAGCTGACAATACATTTGCCGTTTTATCTGGTCAAACAGATTGATCGGATATCAGGCGACTGGCAACGATAAAGCCGGAATGACAAGAAGATTTTGCAAGAACAGAGCTGTTTTATGACATGTAATTCATTTATTCAATTTTACCTGTTATTTTCCGTTACCCACTGTTTTTCAACCTATAAGCCAGTAAGTGTGAGCGATTTGCGTACTACCAGAAATACAGGACAACCGCAAGAGAGTGGTGAGTTCCAAACACCGCTCAATGTGCGCAAGCTGGTGCAAGCTCGCCCAATGCCCGCTGAGAGTCTGTCGAAACTGGCGCTGATTATACGATTCCTCAAGCCGGTCACCTGGATTCCGGTTATCTGGAGTTTTTTGTGTGGTGCCGTGGCAAGTGGCGCTTTCGGTTGGGAAGATATGCTCGGTATGAAGTTTATTCTTGGCATGTTGCTGACCGGCCCGCTGGCCAGTGGCACCTGCCAGATGCTGAACGACTATTTTGACCGCGATCTTGACGAGATCAACGAACCCAATCGCCCGATACCCGGTGGAGCAATTTCATTGAAAAACGCCACCATCCTCATTGCCCTCTGGTCGGTTTTCTCGGTCATCACCGGCTATTTGATTCATCCACTGATTGGCTTTTACGTGGTCATTGGTATTGTCAATGCGCACCTCTATAGTGCAAATCCCGTCAAGCTGAAAAAGCGACTCTGGGCGGGCAATATCATTGTGGCAGTCTCCTATCTTATCATCCCCTGGATGGCGGGCGTGATCGCTTTTAATCCAGCTTTTTCGCTCTCTTCGCTGCAACCATCACTGATTGTTGCTGCCCTTTTTACCCTTTCCAGCACCGGCACCATGACCATCAACGATTTCAAATCTATTGAGGGAGATCGACAGGTTGGCATCAGAACATTGCCTGTGGTTTTCGGTGAAACCAATGCTGCCATAATTGCAGCGGTGCTGATTGATGCTGGCCAGATTCTGGCAGCCCTCTATATGGTCATGATTGGGCAATCCACTTACGGGATCGTGGTTGGCGCTCTCGTCATTCCGCAATTTCTGTTGCAGTTTTCCCTGGTCAAATCACCGGGCACCATGGATGTACGCTATAACGCTATCGCCCAGAACTTTCTGGTGGCCGGTATGCTTGTCTGCGCATTTGCCATCAGAGCAGCAAAACCATGAGATTCAGCTATAAGCCCGACATCTCGGTTATTCTGCCCACCTTTAACCGGGCTGCTCATCTTGAAAACGCAGTAAACAGTGTTATTACCCAGACATTCAGCAACTGGGAGCTGATCGTCGTTGACGATGGCAGTTCTGACAACAGCTTTGAGACGATGGCACCATTTCTTGACAGCTATCGTAACATAAGGTATGTGAAGCATAAAAACCGCAAAGCTGCTTTGTCTCGCAATGCAGGAATGCAGGCTTCGTTTGGCCGCTATATCACCTTTCTTGACAGTGACGACCATTATCTGGAACACCATCTTGCATCCAGAATGGCATGGATGGCAGACTACCCTGATGTGGCATTGCTCTCAGGAGGCTTTGACTGCGATGAGCAAATTATGGTCAAAGACTGCTACAATCTTGATAAGCTCGTCGATATTCGTGAGTGCATTCTGTGTGGGACCCTCTTTGGAAAAAGGGAGTTATTTTTCGCTCTTGAAGGGTTTAACGATCTTGAATATGCAGAAGATACCGACCTCTGGGAGAGAGCATCAACGCTTTTTTCTGTCAAAAAAATTGAACATCCAAAAAGCTACATCTACCAGCGTGCAGCCGACAGCATAACGAGGAATTATTGAACGGTGAACCCACGCCCATTATCGCTTTTCGGCCAGAAAAAAAATCATTCTTCTTTTTTTCCGTTTTTTATGATAGTAGGGAAAAGCCTCCTGAAGCGCCTGAATCACCAGCGGCATAGCCGGTTCATGCCATCGCTGCGGATGCTCCTCCAGCCACTTGCCCACGACAGCACAAACCTGACCCTGGGTTGTCCCCTCCGGAGTTGTAAATAACCAGCGATTACAGACATCACACACTCCAGCCACATAACCCCTGTAATCACCAATATTCATATCCACCGCTACCTGACCACTCTCAAGCTTCTTGTACTCCCGCCACACACCAATCAGGTCGTATCCGCTTATCATGCCTTAAAGCATCAGAGAAAAATTGCTAACGATATGCACTTGCGAGCCGGAGGACCTTAAAAAAGCATAAGGCACAAGACAATAAGCTCCGGCAGGCAGGAACAATGGAACGAATACTTTTTGTTGACAAAAAAACACGTCAGACTCCTCAAACAACTGCACCCAAAACTTAAAAACGTTTTTGATAGATGTGGCAATAAGGCTGATGGCCGGTTTTTGCGTAATAGTCCTGATGGTATGGCTCAGCGTCCCAAAACCTGCCAGCCTGCTCAACCTGAGTAACAACATCATACCCTTTGCTTTTTAACTCTCCAATCAGCTTCTCGGCAACCTTTTTCTGCCCGCCATCCGCATAATAAATGGCAGAACGATACTGGGTACCGATGTCAGGCCCCTGCCGGTTCACCTGGGTTGGATCATGAATCTCAAAAAAGAGCTTCGCAAGAGTTTCATAACTGACAAGAGCGGGATCAAACGTAATCTCTACCGCTTCGGCATGTCCGGTCTTCCCGCTGCAAACCTGTTTATAGGTTGGATGGTCAACAACACCGCCAGTATACCCAGAAGTGACAGAAAGAACCCCGTTGAGTTGCGTAAAGTGATACTCGACTCCCCAGAAACACCCCCCCGCAAAAATGGCCTTTTGAGCCACAGCTTCGGCTGTTTTCTTCGGCAAAAAACTCAGTGAGAGCGAATTGACACAATGACGAACATTTTTCCCGGTCAGCCCCTCTTTGAAAAAAACATGCCCAAGATGAGCGCCACAGTTGGCACAGACAATCTCCGTACGTCGTCCATCAGCATCAGGAATCTGCCTGACAGCTCCTGTGATTGCATCATCAAAGCTTGGCCAGCCGGAACTTGAATCGAATTTATCAGAAGAGTTGAAAAGTGGTGCATCGCATCGACGACAAAGATAGAGACCATCATCCTTGTTACGATAATATTTACCACTCCCGGGCATTTCAGTGCCTTTATGCAGGATAACCCGCTCTTCATCAGGAGTCAATGTGTTATATCCCATAGTATTACACGATAAAATCAGAAAGAGCACACACCAATGCAAAAGTGCTGCAACCATACTACCAGGCATGAGAAAGGGTCATACCATAATATGAACTGGCAACTGAAGGTTGAATATGCAAACTCTTTGTTAATGGTTCTGTCAATAAAAGACTGCTGCCGATTCCGATGACTGCACCGGCAAGAACATCACGGGTATAGTGGCGCTTTGCCTCTATACGGCTGTACCCTACATAAGAAGCAACAACATAAGCAGGAATACCATAATTCCAGCCATACCGTTCACGAATAAATTCAGCAGAAGAGAAAGAGATGGAGGTGTGCCCTGAGGGAAAGGAGTGCTCCCCGCCATCAGGTCTCACCGCAGGAATAGTATACTTCATCCCGAAGGTAAGAGCCAGAGTCAGCGCACCAGATTCGGCAAGCTGGATGAGACCCTCCCTGTCATTCCGGGCAAGAGCAATACCGGCCCCGCTGACGGGCAACATCACCTGAAGAATATTGCCAGCATTTTCAACCGTATCACTGGCAACAGCCGCATTACTGAACAGAAGGGAGAGAAGCAGCATCACCATCAACACTCTGCCACCAACGCAACGCCACAACCCCTCCACTCTCGTTACCAAAGGCTCTCTGTCCATGATCTCATTTGAATATTAAAAAATAACCCTCTTCAGCATTGCAAAAATGAATCTCAAAACCTATACTACGGCTGTAAAACTTATGGACAATTAGCTCAGTTGGTTAGAGCGTTCGCCTCACACGCGAGAGGTCAAAGGTTCGAGTCCTTTATTGTCCACTCACTTCTCTCCCGGCTATCAGCTCTACGACTTCAGAACTCTTCGATATACAACTCACCGGGCTCATCAGGATGATGCCTTGTATAACCAAACTCAAGGAGCCAGTCTGAAACATGGGCAACCATCTCCGGTTTTCCACTCACAAAGAAATGAGTTCTTTCTGGATCGGGAGATATATTAAACTCATTTTGCAACACCTCGTTTGTCAAGAGATCCTCAATACAAACCCGATAACCATCCCATTTTTCATCTGCATCGGTAAGCGTGGGCACATAGAAAAAGTTCGCATAAGTCTTCTCAAGAAAGGTCAATTCACTGTAATAGCCAAGATCCCACCGATGAGCAGCCCCCTGAATGACAACCATCTTGCTCTCGGGTCGCTCAACAATATGTGAACGCAAAAAACTGATATAGGGAGCAATACCCGTCCCGGTTGCAACCATGACAATATCACTCCCGTCAGGTGTTTCGTCAAGACGAAAAATCCCGGTTATTTTTGTGCCGACATAAAGTCTGTCGCCAATATTGAGTTTGAAAAGCCTCGAGGTCAACTGTCCAGATTTGACTTGGGAAATGTAAAACTCAAGCTGCCGAGTCTCGGTTTTAGAAGATGCAATTGAATAGGGCCTTTTTATCAGTTTGTCTGCTTCAGCGGGATCCAGCTCCGGCTCCGAATTTGAAGAGCGTGACTCATACCCATAGAGCCCAAGCAGCAAATTCTGGCCTGCCTCAAACTCAACTCTTGGCTCATCAGCATCAATCGTCAAGATCATGATGTCGGGCGTAACCATGATTTTACCAATAACCGTTGCATTATACGCTTGTGTATCCATCAAAAAATCAACCTCTTTATTCACAGAAAGCATCCTCGCAGCAAAACCACAGGATTTTAATTTATTTTTTTTGTTGGCTCAATCAACTACCCCACAGCAGGAGCAGGTAAAATGTACCTTCAGAGCTTCAAGAAGCGAAGTATCGGATAATATATCTAATAATAATCATAGATATTAACGCCTTGATCCCCTTACAGCCACCCACCACCAACAGCACGATAGAGTTCTGCCATGGAAACAAGATGTTGTCGTCGTAAATCGGCGAGAACAAGCTCAGCGGCAAGAGCATTGCCCTGTACCACAATAACTTCAAGATATGTCGCCATGCCGCTTTGAAAAAGCATCCCGGCGTGATCAACCGCTTTTTGCAATGTTGCAACACGCTCCTCGGCCAAATTCTCCTGCGCCTTTACCTTCTCAAGCCGAACAAGAGCGTCGGAAACCTCTGCAACGGCCTTCAACACCGACTGTCTGAATGCAAGTTCAGCCTGCTCCTGCTTGATCTTTGACTGCTCATAGTTTGCATTCAACTGTCCACGCTGAAACAGCGGCTGTAATAAAGAGCCCTGCAGCACACCAAACAAAGAGCCAGGGACACTAAACCAGTCACTTGATTTGAGAGCACTTACTCCCCCTTGGGCAGTAACAACAAGCGAGGGGTAAAAAGTTGCCCCCGCCTCATCGACATCAGCATACGCTCCCCTTACGACAAGTTCAGCAGCACGCACATCGGGTCGATTCTGAAGCATGAGCGCCGGAACTCCGACAGAAACATTGTCGGTCACCTTGGCATTGAAAAGAGTGTGATTGCGAACAATCGTACCTGGCATTTTACCGCAGAGAGTACTTAACGCATTTTCTTGCACAGCAATATTCTGCTCCAGCAGAGGAATTGAAGCGGCTATCGACTCGCGCACTGCCTCTTGCTGTTTTATGGCAAGACCATTAACCAGGCCAGCGGCATACTGAAGCTGAATCATCTTGAGGGTCGTATCCGCAAGTGCAAGATTTTTCCTGGAAACCGCAAGCTGTTCGTCCAGCATGAGAAGATTATAGTAACCGGTTGCCACATCCGCCACCAACCGCGTACGCACAGCTTTGGCAACCTCTTGCGTCTTCAGGGAAGAGGCAAGTAAGGATTCACTTTTGCTGCGAATTTTCCCCCAGATATCAAGCTCCCACGAAGCAGAAAGAGAGGCAATATACTCCTGGGGAGTCTTCTTAACCCCGTTGTCGGAGGAATAGGATCGAATATCCTGAATACCAGCAGTAACTGCAGGAAGCGTTCCAAGCTTTGCCGCATTGAATGCCTGCTGTGCAAAGTCAATATTTTTGACAGCAACCTGCAGGTCAAGATTGTTGACCAAAGAGGTGTCAATCAGCGCCTGTAAAGCAGAATCGGTAAAAAAACTTTTGTAGGGAAGCTTTGCTGTCACGGATCTCTCCGCTGCAACTGGAACAACCTGGGGCGTACCACGATAGGCGGCAGGAACAGTGGGCTCATGTTTCATCGACTCACGACTACCACTGCATCCAGCCATACCAAGAGAGGCAACGCTGAATAGCCCTGTCAACAAGAAAATATTTGTCTTTTTTTTCATAAAACTTTTTTATACATCAAGTGGTTGCTGTGACCGCACTTTTTCATTGCTCAGAAGCTCTTCAAGCAGATCTCCGGCTTCAACAATGGGCGATGCCACACCAGTAAAACGCTCCTGGAGATACTGAAAGGTGACAAACAACACGGGAACAATAAAGATACCGAGTAACATCCCGACAAACATGCCTCCGATAGCAGCAGCACCAATGGAGTGGTTGCCCTGGGCCGCCGGGCCGGTCACAAAGAGAAGCGGCAGAAGACCTGCAATAAATGCAAGAGAGGTCATAAGAATCGGACGGAGCCGTGCCTTTGCACCTTCAATTGCTGCAGCAGCGAGCGAGCTTCCCGCCACTCTGCGCTGCAATGCAAATTCGACAATCAAAATGGCATTCTTGGCCAACAACCCGATAAGCATGATCACAGCAACCTGTACGTAGATGTTGTTCTCAATACCAGCAAGCTTGATACCAAGAAAAACTCCAAGCAAACCGGTTGGAATAGAGAACATCACCGCGAGAGGAAGCAGATAGCTTTCGTAGAGCGCGGCAAGCAGAAAATAGACAAACAAGACCGAGAGCAGAAAAATAAAGAGCAAACCTCCCGTCGACTCAATCTCTTCCCTGCTCTGGCCTTTCCAGTCATAAGTGAAACCGGTTGGCAGGGTGCGCATCGAAACCTCTTCAACCGCTTTGATGGCCTGTCCTGTACTGAATCCTGGCTTGACAACGGCATTGACAGAAATAGCATTGAACAGATTGAAATGATCAACTGATTCGGTACCATACACACGTTTCAGAGTAATCACTGAGGCAATCGGAACCATATCACCTCTGGAGTTTTTAACAAAAATCCCATTCAGCGATGAGGGCTCGGCACGTTCTCCAGGCTCTGCCTGCATCACAACCCTATAATATTTACCAAACCGGTTGAAATCTGATGCCTGCATACTCCCGTAATAAGCCTGTAAAACCGTCATAAGGTCCTTGACATTCACACCAAGCTGGGCTGCCTTGCTATTGTCAACCTCTAGTTCATACTGGGGATAAGTGGCCTTAAAGCTGGTAAAGGCAAAACCTATCTCCGGCCGTTTCATCAATTCGCCAATAAACCCTTTGGCAACGCCACTGAACTTATCAAGAGCGCCACCACTGCGGTCCTGCAATGCAAACTCAAGTCCACCGACCGTACTGAATCCAGGCACTGTCGGTTGCGCAAGAGCGAAGAAGGAGCCCTCCCGGTTGCTCAACTTCTGTGAAATCAATCCGAGGAGTTTTTTGATATTACCATCCGGACCTCGCTCTTTAACATCTTTCAACTGAATAAACAACAAACCTGCTGAAGGTGATGAACTTCTTGAAAGAATATTGATGCCCGCAATTGATATCACCTTCTGTACCGCCGGAATTGAGCGTAACGTTACTGCGGCCTTGTCCATGGCTGCTTGTGTACGCATAAAGGAGGCACCTGGTGGAAGGGTAACTGAAACGATAACAAATCCATTATCCTCGTCAGGAATAAAGCCGGTAGGCATGGTCTTGAACATCCAGAATGAGAGAGCGATGACCAGACCCAGAAAACCATAAGTGAATCGTTTATTGCGAAGCAAAAAAACAAGAGAGCCAAGATACTTGCGTTTCATCGCCTCAAAACCTGCATTAAAGCTTGAGAAGAAGCGTTGTCCAAAGCCTCCAAATTTACTGCTCTTGTCGTGCTCATGAAGGTTGGCAAGAAATAGAGCACAGAGAGCCGGACTGAGAGTCAACGCATTAACTGCTGAAATCAGAATAGCAATGGCAAGTGTAAAGGCAAACTGCCTGTAAAAAACACCTGTGGAGCCCTCCAGAAAGCCAACCGGAAGAAAAACCGACGACATCACAAGAGTAATGGTCACAATGGCTTTGGTGATCTCCCTCATCGCCGAAACTGTTGCGATTTTTGCCGGGTATTTTTTCTGTTCCATTTTGGCATGAACCGCCTCAACGACAACAATAGCATCATCAACCACAATACCGATAGCAAGCACCAATCCAAAGAGAGTCAGGACATTGATGGAAAATCCAAACAGGTTCATAAAGAAAAAAGTGCCAATAATTGCCACTGGCACAGCAATTGCCGGTATAAGGGTTGAGCGAAAATCCTGCAAAAAGATAAAAACAACCAGGAACACCAGCAGAAATGCCTCAATAAGAGTATGCACAACCTGGTCAATAGATTCATCAACGACCTTTTTTGAACTGAAGGGAATAGAGTAGGTGATCCCGGAAGGAAACGATGCGGAGACCTTTGCGAGCACGTTGCGCAAACCAGTTTCAACCTTGTTGGCATTTGAACCTGGAGCCTGATAGACTGCAAGAACTACAGCAGGCTCCCCGTTTGCCTTGGTGTCTACAGTATAGCGGTAAGCACCAAACTCGACACGGGCGATATCACCAAGTTTGAGCAGTGAACCGTCAGGATTTGAACGAACTACAATATTTTCATAATCGCCGGGATAGGGATTCTTTCCCTTGTACTTCATCACATACTGCATCGCCTGCGTACTGTTCTCTCCAAACGACCCTGGAGCCGCCTCAAGATTCTGACTCTGGATGGCAGCAGCGACCTCCTGGGGTGTCACCTTGTATGCCGCCATCTGCTTCGGCCTCAACCATATCCGCATAGAATAATCAAGGTTCCCATAGACTGTAACCTGACCCACACCGGGGACCCTTGATAAATCGTCAACAATGTTAATCTTGGCATAGTTTTGCAGAAAGATTTGATCATACTCTTTAACGCGACTGGCAAGATTGATCAACATAATCTGGCTATTCTGACGCTTGACCGTCGTCACACCAATCTGATTCACTTCAGCAGGCAATCTGCTGGTCGCCTGGGCCACCCGATTCTGTACGTTCACAGCAGCCTGGTCAGGATTGGTTCCCTGCTTAAAAAAAACAGTAATTGAAAGGGAACCATCATTGGCCGAGGTCGAAAGCATATAGGTCATGTTTTCCACACCGTTGATCGCCTCTTCGAGAGGCGGAGCGACTGAACGGCCAACCGTCTCGGCACTGGCACCGGGATAACTTGCCGTTACAGAGACACTCGGAGGTGCAATATCAGGAAATCTGGTAATGGAGAGCTGGTTCATACCCACAAGACCGAGGATAACCAGAATAACCGATATAACCGTAGCAAGAACCGGTCTGGAAATAAATCTTTCAAACATCAATAAATACGTTTAGCTCACCCCTTCTCTGCGGGAAAATTATCACCACTGCCTGTACACTCATTTCTTCGGTTCAACAAAGCCAGCAACACCCTTGACCGGAGTAATAACTGCGCCATCCTGTAATTTGTCGACACCAACCATCACCATGGTATCACCTTCATCGACTCCAGAGTTCACCACATAGTTATTGGCGCTTTTTGCCGCCACGGTAATCACCTGTTTCTTCACCTTATTCTCTTTGCCCAGCACAAAGACAAAAACTTTGTCCTGTAATTCAACCGTGGATGCCTGTGGTACCAAAAGAACATTGTGATAGAGCGACTCCATAACGACTGTTCCTGTATTACCCGACCGAAGAAGAGCTTTTCTGTTGGGGAATACTGCCCTCACCCTGACAGAACCGGTCGCCTGATCAAACTGCCCACTTACGGTGCTGATAGAGCCTTTTTCACTGAAGCGGCTTCCATCAGCTAAAACAAGGGAGACCGGGGGAAGCAGATGGAGGCTTTGCTGCACTGAAGAGCTGGCATACTGTTTTTGGAACCGGATGTAGTCAAGCTCACTCATACTAAAATAGGCATAAACATCACTGACATCACTCAGCAGCGTCAGCCAGCCAGCCTGATTTTTAGTGACAAGAGTACCAAGTCTGAACGGTATTTTTCCGATAAAGCCACTGACAGGAGCCTTGATGGTCGTATAGTCCATAGTTGTCTTTGCAGAACGGGAGGCAGACACCGCCTGCTCGACGGCAGCTTGAGCTGCCTGATAGTTGGCCTGTGCAACTTGAAGCTGAATATCCGACACCACTTTGCTCTGCACCAGTGGCACCAGTTTGTCCATATCAACTTTTGCAGCAACAAGCCTCGCTTCAGCGACATGTTGCGCCGCCAATGCTCCATGATACTGCTCCCTGTAAACCTGGTCATCGATTTTGAACAGTGGCTGACCGGTCTTGACAAAGGTGCCTTCGTCAACATATATTTTCTGGAGAGTACCATCTACCTGCGGACGAATCTCCACATTTACTTTTCCCTCGAGAAGAGCAGAATAGCCAGTGGTTACAGTCGCGTCCGAACGCTGAACGGTCATGACTGAAAGCCTGGGTTGCTCCTGCTTTTTGTTATCCTTCCCTCCACCTGCAGCGCCGCACCCACAAAGCAGCAGTGGCAACAAAAACCCGACCACTCCCTGAGCCCTGAACAACCGCTTTTCCCGTTTTGTATCCATTATCTCTCTCTAATTTAGCCTCGCCGAGTTTACATTGAATCGCTCACAGGAAGACATTCGAAGACGATGCTCCCTTTCTTCGTCTCACCCATAAAAATTTGTTGCCCATTCTAACTCTTTTTGATGAAAAATTACAATGCTGAGTCACAATGTTTTTTTCAACTACTTCCAGTCGTTACAGTTGAAACTTATAGAGTAACTGCACGGTTATGTTGTGCTCAAAGAAGTTAGCTCAAGATATGACCACAACTTATTCCTGCATACACTGGTTGTATTATCCTGTACAACACTTATGACGCTGTTTTATGAACGATCTTTTACGGAAACCAAGAAAAGTTTACGTTTCAAGAAAAATTGAGTTTAATGCTGCACACAGGCTTTTTAATCCTCTCTGCACCGAAGAGCAAAATATTGCACTGTACGGCAAATGCAGCAATAATTACGGGCATGGACACAATTATCTGCTGGAGATTACGCTCTGCGGCATTGTTGACATGCAAACCGGCTTTCTTTTTGACCTTAAAGAGCTTAAAAGTATACTTGAATATGAAATAACGGCAAGATTTGACCACAAGCATCTGAACCATGACGTACCGGAATTGCAAAACTGTATACCAACCACTGAGGTGCTTGCCGTACTGACATGGGATATTCTAGAAGAAAGACTGCTCACTATTAATAACCAGGAGCTTGTGCTCCATGAAGTAACCATCCATGAAACAGGAAAAAATTCCGTCCGCTATCGCGGAGAGTAACTCCCCTCTTTTTTCAGGCCAAGGGAGTTGCTGTGATGATGAATATAGCTCCACAATGCCACAAGTAAATACCCCATTTACACATCAGTTATCTGGAGCTGTTTACGAAATACTCGGTGGAATCGGGGAAGATCCCCTGCGCGAGGGACTTCTGAAAACACCGGAACGGGTTGCAAATTCGCTTCGTTTTTTAACAAAAGGCTACCAGCAGGATCCTGAAGAGCTTCTTAAAAACGCTGTCTTTACCGAAGCTTATGATGAGATGGTATTAGTGAGGGATATTGATCTTTTTTCAATGTGCGAACACCATCTTCTCCCGTTCTTTGGCAAAGCACATATTGCCTACATACCAGACGGTAAAATTGTTGGCTTGTCAAAACTTGCAAGGGTAGTCGAGGTTTTTGCGCGTCGCCTGCAGGTACAGGAGAGGCTAACCCAGCAGATCCGTGACTCTATCCAGAATGTGCTGAACCCCAAAGGAGTTGCGGTGGTCATAGAGGCAAAGCATCTGTGCATGGTGATGCGAGGCGTTGAAAAGCTTAATTCGGTCACAACAACCTCTGCAATGTCTGGCCAATTCATCACCTCTCAATCCACACGAAGTGAATTTTTGCGTCTGATCAAACCATAGTCACTTTCTTTGTAAACCAGTGAGACACGGAGCTAAAAAAAGATAAGCTACAACTCTGCTAACCACCCTTCTACAATCCTGAAACCCTTCTGAACTGCTTCAGGAAGCAAGAGTGTGAGTTCAGGACTCAGACCAATATTGAGTTCAAGCACCAGAGGGGGAACACCAATAAGGACGATGTCGCGGGGCATTCGACCATGCAGCCGGGCAATGCCGAGCATCTCGCTAAGCCCCATCTGATGCGATGACATCTTCCGGTGAATAAATGCCGGGAGTTCATCGTTCCTGTAAACGTAAACCCGCCGGTCATAATTGAGAGGAATCAAGGCATCAAAAACGATTACGGCATCGCATGATTCAATATAATCAAGCAGAGCAATCCCCTGGGTGCCACCGTCAATAAATCGAACAGTTTCAGGGAAACTTGAGGAGTCCCTGAAACTGTTGAGAGCCGCCACGCCAAAACCCTCGTCGCCATAAAGAATATTGCCAAGACCGATAACATTGACAGAATTGTACTTCATACGGGTTCCTCTTCCACCTTATGCTTGTAGCCGGTAATAATAGAAGAGGTTACACTTGAGCGATCAACAATGTCGTGACGTAACACTGCATAGAGGTGCATGATCACATAGACAGGAAAAATCCAAGCGAAAAGGTGATGCGCGAAATGCAAAGAGTAACTGCCTCCAAAAAGCGGTATAAGCCAGCCAAACCAGACTCCGTTGAAACCTCCCGGATTATTTTCGCCGTAAATTGCCAAACCAGAAAGAATCATGAAGGTCGAGCCACAAAAAATGAAAATAAAATGCGCAAGCGCCGCAACGGGGTTATGACCGACATAGTTCGGTTCATCCGAGCGCAAAAAAAGATAGGACTCAACCTGCTCGCGGAAGGGTTTTCCCCACCACTTGGGTGACCACGGCCTGAATCCGCCAAAGCGTGCATACTTGTCACCGCCAAAAAGCGCCCAGTAGAGACGAAACAAAAAGTTGGCAATAAAAATAAAGGCAAAAGCAAAATGGAGATAGCGCCACCATGCCATCCCCTTGTGCAATACTGCCTCGCCAAGAGCCGGATTCAGCACCGGGGATGCAATATACATGCCAGTCGCAAAGAGAGCCACCATACACAGGGCATTAATCCAATGGTAAACCCTGACCGGCAGCCTCCAGACGTAGATCTCTTCAATTATTCTACCCATGACACCGCTCCGTTTAAACGATTGTGACAGATGTTATCTCCTTGCCATTCATATCAAAAAGATGAGAAGCGCAGGCAAGGCACGGATCGAATGAATGTACCGTTCTAAGAATCTCAAGTGGCTGTTCAGGATTGATCATCGGTGTCCCTTTCAGCGCAGACTCGTAGGCTCCAGAATTGCCATTGGCATCACGTGGCGAGGCGTTCCAGGTAGAGGGCACCACAATCTGGTACTCCTTAATCTTTTTCTCCTTGATCTGAATCCAGTGACCAAGTGAACCACGCGGCGCTTCAGTATAGCCAAAACCCTTGCACTCTTCAGGCCAGGAGGAGGGATCCCAACGCTCACTGTTAAAGGTGCGATAATCACCCGTCTTGATGTTTGCAATCAGTTGATCGTAATAGTGAGTCATGAAACCGGCAGTCTGCTTGCACTCAATACCCCGGGCGGCAGTACGGCCAAGTGTCGAAAAGAGCGCCTCCGGCCCAACTTCAAGTTTCGAAAGCACCAGCCCAACGGTCTCCTTGATCATCGGATCTCCTTTGGCATAAGCTACCAGTACCCTGGCAAGCGGACCTACCTCCATCGGGTGGTTCTTCCAACGGGGTGTCTTCAGCCAACTGTATTTTTTGGTGGTATCAAGATGTTGAAATGGGGGTTTCGGACCCGTATACGCTGGCGTTGTTTCGCCCTTCCATGGATGAAGCCCCTTACCGTCGCCACCGGAGTAGGTGTACCAACTGTGACTCACCTCCTCAGTAACCTGAGCGGTATCCCTTGGATCAACATCAATAACATTGGCAAGATCCTTGTTGAGAATAGCACCTCTCGGCCAGAGCAACGTCTTAAAATCAGTAAGTGAGGTCTCGGGGAAATCACCATAACTGAGATAGTTGCCAAGGCCACCACCATAGAGCCATCCTTTGTAATACCCTGCTATTGCAATAAGATCGGGAATGTACACCTGATCAATAAAAGTGTTCGTATCGTCAATGATTTTCTTGATCATCGTCAGCCGCTCGATATTGATCGCCGTATCGCTGTTGGGATCAATGGCACAAGCCATACCACCCACCAAATAATTTGGATGAGGATTTTTGCCACCGAAAATCGTGTGAATTTTGATGATCTCCTTCTGGAAATCAAGCGCCTCCAGATAGTGAGCCACCGCAATCAGATTCACTTCAGGTGGAAGCTTGTAGGCCGGATGACCCCAGTAACCATTTGAGAAAATACCAAGCTGACCACTCTCTACAAATCCGACCAGACGATGCTGAAGATCCTTGAAGTAGCCAACCGACGACTTCGGCCATGGAGAAATGGTCTGGGCAATAGCGGATGCCTGTTTTGGATCTGCCTTGAGAGCGCTGACAACATCAACCCAATCAAGTGCATGAAGGTGGTAAAAGTGCACCAGATGATCCTGGGTAACCTGGGTGGCATTCATCAGGTTCCTGATAATACGCGCATTGGTCGGTATGCTGATTCCAAGGGCATCCTCAACGCACCGTACTGACGCAAGAGCATGAACCGTTGTACAGACACCACAGATACGTTCGGTAAAGGCCCAGGCATCTCTTGGATCACGCCCTTTGAGAATAACCTCAATACCGCGCCACATCGTACCCGTAGAATAGGCCTCTTCAATAACATTACTTTCGTTCAGCGTCGCCTCTATTCTCAGATGCCCCTCAATACGGGGAATCGGATCAACCACTATTTTTTTAGCCATGAGTTATACTCCCTGATTATGCTTTATCATTACCAAGCTTGTCTGATTTCGCCTTTTTAACTGCGGTAACAGTAGCATGAGCTGCTGCCCCAGCCGCTGCAGCGCCAACAGCAACCATGCCGATCTTGTCAGCATTACTGTCGCTGCCCAGGAATGGAACCTCTGCAAGCCTGCTGTAAAAAGGCCCTTTATCCCAGAACTTTGGTTCTGAACAGCCAATGCAGGGGTGACCGGAGCCTATCGGGAAGCTGGTTCCTCCATTCCACTGAATTTTGGAACACGAGTTATAGGTTGTTGGCCCTTTACAACCCATTTTGTAGAGACACCACCCCTTTCTGGTAGCATCATCGTCAAAACTTGTGACAAACATCCCGGCATCGAAGAAGGCGCGACGATAGCACTTGTCATGAATACGAGTGTTATAGAAGGCTTTGGGACGACCAAGACGATCAAGTTCAGGAAGGGTGCCAAAAGTGTGAAAATGAGCAATAACTCCGGTCATTACCTCTGAAATCGGCGGACAACCGGGCACCTTGACAATGGGCTTATCCTTTATAATATCAGAAACTGGAGCAGCTCCAGATGGGTTCGGAGCTGCATTTTGCACACAGCCGAATGAGGCGCAGGTACCCCATGCAATAATTGCCGCCGCATCAGCAGCAGTCTCTTTGAGAATGTTCAGGAATGAGTCACCACCAACCATACAATAGACACCATCATCCTTGGTAGAGACGTTTCCCTCAACGGCAAGAATGTATTTTCCCTTGTACTCCTTCATGATCTTCTTGCGCACAGCCTCCAACTGATGACCTGCAGCAGCGCTGAGAACATCATCATAGTCCAGCGAAATCATGTTGAAAAGAAGATTCTCAATGGTTGGGTGAGATGAGCGGATAAAAGATTCAGAACAGCAGGTACACTCCAAACCATGAATCCATAAAACAGGTGTCCGGGGCTTCTTCTCCATCGCTTCAAGGAGAGCAGGAGCCATTGAAGACGAAAGGCCAAGATAAACCGAGGTAAGTGAACAAAACTTGAGAAAATCCCGGCGGCTAACACCCCTGGCCCTGAAGAGATCAGCAAAGGTCTGGTTACTTTGCATTACTACCTCCGTTTTGAAATTTAAACAGTAAAGGTTTGTCTTTCAGCCATTGGAAGGTACTGGATCTCTCCCAACAAGGACTGTAACAGAACAAGATTGTAACCGGCTATAAATGAGTCCGATTAAATATAGGCAAAGGAATAATAAATTCTTGCAGATGAATATGAAATAGAGGCAGGAGATATTCGGATAAAGGTGAAAAAAGGAGCCACCGAAACTTTAGCAACGCTCATGACCTCAAATCGAAAACCATATCTTGAACGCTCTGGATAGCCCGCCAGAAAAAATTACCCATCAGTGATTGCCACTCAAAACCACGCGGCTTCAAGTGACAATCCCTGAAACAAACTCTTCTATTCCTTCTCTTATTCGGTAACAAAATGAATTCTTCTGTTCTGAGCCAGAATATCATCACTGTTACCCGTCACAAAAGGTTTTTCTTTACCATAACTGACAGCTTTCAGGAGAGCAGGATCGACTCCAAGTTTCACAAGATAATTTTTGGCCGCATTAGCCCTGCGCAGCCCAAGGGCACGGTTGTACTCGCTTGTCCCTTTCGCATCGGCATGAGCCTCAATGGAGACTTCTTTTGTCGGATTTGCCTTCATCCAATCAGCAACTTCCTGCAAATGAGGAATTGCATCCTTTCGAATCTGTGATTTGTCAAAATCAAAAAAAATGTCACCAAGAATACGAGAAACAACTGGAGTGGGGGCCGGGGGCTGTTGTTGGGGTTCTACCACAGGTGCTGGCGGTGGAACTATGACAGGAGCTGGCTCTGGCACGACAACAGGAACCTGAACCGGAACAGGAACCTGAACAGGAACAGGAACAGGAACAGGAACTGGGACAGGGACAGGAACTGGAGCTGGAGCGGGTGCGGGAGGAACAACCACCACAGGTGCTGGCGCAGGCTTTGGTTTTGGCGCAACGACAACATCCCTGGTGCAACAACACGAGCTGAGAAAAAGCATACCCGGAATGACAAAAGATCGTAAAGAGGGATTAAATGTCTTCATTTTTTCACAATAGTTTAGGTTTATAATGGGAATAGCGATACAAAAATGCTGACTGTGATCGATAAGATAAATTAATCTTGTCTCTGCTCGGAACCACCTGAATTTCATCGACAGCCTGATCAAGGGGCCCGCCTTTACGCTTACCTGCCAAGAGTTGAACGTGGAATATCGGCGCATGGAAATAGCCTACGGTATATGACCTATTAAAACTTCATCATGGGCAACGGACTAAATGGATCAGTTTTCAATCGTTCGATAAAGAGCCGTCCGATTTTTTTATGAAACCCTTCATTAGGAAACGCATCCAGAACATCGGTGACAAACTCATCGGGTAAACGAAAGCGAAGTAAGCCCCCAGACATATCTATCAAGTCAGCTTTCCTGAATGACTCTACCAGCCACACAGAATTTGCACAATACCGGGTTAATTTGTGATGCTCACCGATCATCGCCTCTATTTCATCAATCCAGGTAACTTGATCACTTATCTCAAGATAATGACGGGCAAGCAATTGAGACGGGGCAATATAATCAAAAGTATGGTCGCTCCATATTCCGAAATCGTGGAAGAATGCGGCGATGGCAATTTTATCCAAAGCATCAGGACTCTCTCCGGCAAAAGCACGACAAAAGTTAAAAACACGCATACAGTGATTTCTGTATAATTCATAATCACCCTCCAATACCTGCCTGTACCCGATGCACAATCCGTCGAGCAAAGTCACATTGGTCATGACATCCATGTCGTGCAGTTCAATATAATGCCTCATAATTGAAAGATGTGTTTTGAATCTTCTGTTTTGGGTGAATAACGACATCGCACACTTACCAATGTACTACAAGAGAGAAAAGAGCTAAAACTCAATAGTATACTGCTGGCGAATCAGTTGCTCCTGTTTTTCAAGCTTTGCAATTTTCTTGCCCTCTTTTCTTGCCTGCTTTTCTCTCTCAAGCTGCTTTTTTTGTTCCAGAGCATGACGATAAACCTCGATTGCCTCCCTGTTTCTCTGCTCTTCCTGTGCTCTCCGCAGACGATTAAACTCCCGCGATCGTTCGCGCATCTTCTCAAGTTCCTCCAGGCGGGCAAGCGCCTGTTGACCACTGACAGAGGCCGGGGACCTCATTCCTGTTCCCAAAAAGCACTGCTCAAGCCGGGCTAACGAATCCTCACAAGCAAACTCGTGAATCAGTGGAAGGTTTAATGCCTGAAAAACGGCAATCCACCCCATCTTGTTGTCGGAATCGGAAGAGCGAACCTTAAGGCAGGGATTGAACTGATACCACCCCTGAGTAATTCGCTGAAATAATGATCGGTTATATGCATAATCGCGCGACACCTCATTTCTTGCAAGAACTGAAGAGAGATACTGACGCTTGTTGCGCTCTGGAGCAACAACATTAGCTGGCAAATGGGCCCAGACATCCAGGATAAGTCGAGTGCCAACAGCTCCATAGTGAGGACGGGACTCCCTGAAAAAACGTGACTTAAAGATCACCCAAAGTGTCTGAAAAAGGAAGTATTCAGAGAGATGTCGGTCAAGGCGAACCATACGGTCGCCCGTACTGACATCAACACTGGCTGGGGCCAGCAGCTCATAGAGCGTACCAAAGTTTCTGCGGGCATATTCAGGATGGCGAAAGGCTTTGCGCATTGCCCAGTGGAGAGCATTATATCCATACTGATCGCTCTTCCCGCAATCAGCGCCCCGTTCAAGCAATGCCTCCGTCAACGGAACATTCCCTGCAGCAGCGGCAGCCATAAGTGGGGTCTGATTCATCGGCAACCGATGATCAATACCATAGTGCTCACATTGCTTCAGAATATTTTTAGTCTGTAAGCTGAAGTAGGGAACGTAACTTTTACGCCCGACGGTATCCAGATGATCCGCAAAAGTACCACGGGCATCAAATTGCGCATCTTCTGAAAGCCTTGTCGCTAAGACTGGCTCATCATGACAGGTCGCATATTCATAGAGCTGCAACTTGGCCTTGTTCCCGGGCACCTTGTCGCGAAACACCTTGACAAGAAGCTCTCGCAGACGAGATTCGTCGAAAATCGGCCATGGAGGCGGCACCTCCTTCAGAATAGTGCGGCGAATAGCCTCAGCCTGCTCCTGTTTACCCTGAAGCTCAAGCTTCCTGGCCTCCTTCTGCCACTCCTCAAGTGATGATTCTGATGCGTCAACACTCACCTTGCCAGCGCTTGCCAAATCAAGGAGAGTAAACAGCCGATGACCACTATCAGATTCAATGATATAGATGTTCTTGATCGCCCTCGTCAAGGCAACATACATCGCATTGATAAAAAATTTGTATACCTCCAGCGACTTGTCACCCTTGTCTTTTGCCCTTCGATACTCAAGAGCCTCAACAGAGAGTTCCTCTCGGGAGACCCCGTCAACAATTTCATTAAACTCTGCCCGATTACCTGAAACAAATTTGAAGAGAACGATATTGTCGTATTCCAGCCCTTTGGCTTCATGAATAGAGAACAAGAGAGGCGTTGCAAAATGTTTTCGTGCCTCCAGCTTATCCTCATCACGCATCACCAGCACCGCAAAACGGGTTGATTGTTTCGTTTTTTTGTCGAGATCACGCTTGACCTCATCCTTGTCAGCCATCAGGACTACCTGCCCCGGTTCTCCCCCGACAGCCTGAACCAAAAAATTGCTCTCCCGATCAATGGAACCAAAACGCTGATGCTTGATTTTCAGCAGTTGATTAGAAATCCGGGTCGCTTCCCTGCCATTGCGAAAATTGGCGGTGAGCACACTCAACTGCTGCTGCCCTACAAGTTTGGGATCATTCCAGAAAAGCGTTTTAACCTGACTCCATGCGAAAAAGTTGGGATGCACAATCTGGTTCGAATCACCACAGAGAAGGAAGTGACCCGGTTTTTTCAATGTCTTAAGCACCAGCGAAAGCTGAGCAATAGTCAAGTCCTGCACCTCATCAATCACAACAAAATCGTAACGGGGTGCTGCCTCCCATTCATGAGCCACCAGATTCAGATCGAACAGCATCTCATCATCAAGCCACTGCAGGTATTTGACAAAAAGATCGTACAATCGGTCTCGCTGGTTTTCCGGAAAAATAGATTGCCGGACACCGAGGAGACCATACTCCTCACGACTGAGATTACCCCCTTCTCCTGCAGTAATAACTCCTCGAATCTCCTCAAATGCCTGATGGGCATCAATACCTTTGAAGGAGTTCTGCATCCTGAAAAACCAGGCTGAAAAATCGCGCCACGTAGCCTCCCTGCCAGCAGGAACTCTCAATGACTCTACAAACTCACGGTACGAAAGAAAGTGCGCCTCCTGCCCGGAGTGCTCAAAACCGTTACCATAGTAAATATTGCGGGCATTTTGGGCAAGGTAAACCGAATGGGTCACATAGAGCACTTCACCTTCGGCATGTTTCAGCTTCTCAAGCATCAGTGCCGTTTTGCCGCTACCAGCGCTGCCGACAATAATCAAGGGATGCTTTTGCCGATAGACCGATTCCTGAGCATCATCAAAGGAGATCGGCTTGTCGAGAAGATGAATAGCCGTATGCTCCGGATGGAGGTAGCGTAAAGGCTCGGCCTCTTTGATAGCCTCGAAGACATCGAGATCAGGAATTTTCATGTCATCTATCTCTGCACCTCGCAAAAAACGGGATTTATCGTAATTGTGGCTGGTAATAACCTCAAGCATGAGTGCACAAACCTCATCGCCATGGCGCACAAGGGTAAAAAGTAACCGGTTTGCAGCATCCAGCTTCGCCCTGTAAAACTTGCCATGCGTGAGGTTCACCAGTTTTTTGACCTGGGCCGAACGAAAATCGTCACGGGCAAGCGCCTCCGTCACTTTGCGATAGCTTGCTTTGACGCTTGAGGTATCAAGACCTGTATATTCCAGAATTTTCATTTTGACAATGTGATAGAAAAGATGCGCGACGCTGACAATGCTCCCGGAATGTGGCATTGCAGAACGCCTCTCTTGATCAATTTGAAAAAAACAGCGCAACAATGAGCAAAATAGCGTTACACTACCTCTCACCAAAGATAAACAGTTTCGACTCTGAAGCCTGCTATGCGTGGAACATCACCTGCAAGTCGATAAAAAACGGTCGTCAAACTGTGAAATTTTTGTATATTTATCCTTACTTCTTACAACAACATAAAAATTCCTCACCATGGCCATGATCGTCGAAATCAAAAATAACAAGCTCTGTATCGAAATTGACCTCGAAAAGCCCACCCCTTCATCATCAGGTAAAACACTTGTGGTGGCAAGCACGCATGGCAATACCGTCACCAACGTTGAAATAAACGGCAAACCCGTGACAATTGGCCTGAACGCCTATATCAAACCCTGAACATTTCTGCACGCTTCGCCGGGACACTCAATCTCCACCGTTGAGTGGTATATGCCATATCGCTCAACCAGGATTTTGATTCGCTCTTTCAGTTGCATATAAGCTTCGGCATCAAGCAGTGTATCAACTTCAAGGTGAGCCGTAAAAACATTATGCACCCCGTCGAGTGACCAGATATGGGCATGATGGACTGCGTGAATATGCTCCAGGCTCTCGATATCTCGGCTGATGGCCCCAAGGTCGAGTTCCGGGGGCACAGCCTGCAGAAAAACGGGCAGCATGGCTTTCAGATTTTTGACGACACCGGAAAGGATGTACAGGGTAATGATAACGGCGAGGAGAGGGTCAAGCACCGGCATATCCCAGAAATAGAGCACTACAGCGACCACAAGCACCGCAACCCAGCCAAGCACATCCTCCAGCAGGTGCAACGCCACCACTTTAGCATTCATCCCGCTCTCTTTCGAGAGTCTTGCCATGGCAATACCGTTAACAATAACACCAACAACGGCCATCAGAATCATCCCGCCAGCATCAGGATGGCGAGGTTCAAGAATGCGGGGTATGGCGTTGGCAAGGACAAAGAGAGAGCTGGTCAACAGCACCACTGTGCTGATCAATGCTCCGAGAAGGGAAAAGCGTTTATAGCCATAGGAGTAACGCGCACTGCTCTTGCTCACTGATTTGCTCTCAAAGTACCATGCCTGTGCGAGTGCAAATGAGTCGCCGAGGTCGTGGACAGCATCGGCGAGAATAGCTGTACTGTTGGTTAAAAATCCGCCGACAATTTCTACAAGGGTAAAGCCAAGATTGAGAAAAAAAGCAACCTTGATATTTCCGGAGGAATGATGGTGATGGTGATGATTGTGAGCGACATCATGTGAATGTGAGCACTCTCCTGCTCTTGTTTCAGCCATAAGATTCAGTATTATTTGTTTCTTTGCATGACAAACCCAAAAGTCGCTCTCAGGAACCCCCGTCACGCTGCGGTAGTCTTCGCAAGACGGCAACAATAGTTCATTTATTTATCGCACAACGATCTTCCCTGCCAGAGATTCAGGCAGCTCCAGAATTTAATGTATTTTCTTAATCTATCGACAAACTGATCGACCAATAATAAAACATCCGCAAGACCACCATGAAGAGCGCCCTTTCCTGGAGTATCGCATCCATAGCAATGCTCCTCCTCTGCATCCTCAGTTATGCCTTTGCTGATATTGCGGCAGCAGTGTGGTTTCAGCAGTTCAGGCAGAGTGGGGTGTATGATTTCTTCAGCATCATCACCCTGTTTGGAGACTCCCTCGGCTACCTGATTGGAGGCGCGCTGCTGTTCCTGCTTTTCCGAAATAAAAAGAACTCTTGGGCTGATGCGGCTCTCTTTCTCTTTTCAACAGTCGCAGCATCAGGCTTAGCAGTTGATCTGATAAAGTATATCGCCGGAAGGGCACGACCAATACTCTATTTCAGTGAACACCGTTCTGGATTTGCCTTTTTCCAACTTGAAAAAGTATGGACATCCTTTCCCTCTGGCCATTCGGCGACAGCCTTAAGCGTCGCCATGCTGTTGGCCCTGCTTTTTCCGCAATGGAGAGTTTTTGCATTTCTCGCTGGCCTCATGGTGGCATTCAGCCGTATTTTTCTTGCACAACACTATATTAGCGATGTCCTTGCAGGTTCTTTTCTTGGTATCGCCTCAACCGCTCTGCTCTACCACTTTTATTTCCAGTCAAAACTTGACGGTTCTTCATCAGAGCATAAAACTCTGAAAAAGTCTGATTTATAGCTACCTTTCGGCTCTTGTTAACAGCTATCACTTGACCATGGCCTATCACCCCAACCTGAAAAAGCTGCTTAAACCTCTTCTGCAGATTCTCGGAACTGCCCTGGCACTCTCTCTGGTGCTACAAAAAATCGATATCCATCAACTTTTTACCACGATCAAAAGTGCAAACCCATGGTATCTTCTGCTGGCTCTCGTATTCTTCAATCTCTCAAAGCTCTTCAATGCACTCCGCCTGAACCGCTTTCTCAAGGCGATTGGTATAGAGCTTTCGACCATCTACAATCTGAAGCTTTACTACCTGGGCATGTTCTACAATCTTTTTCTGCCAGGAGGGGTCGGAGGCGACGGGTATAAAATCTACGTGCTGCAGAAAAATCATGGGCTGAAGATGATCAATATCTTTCATGCGGTCTTGTGGGACAGAATTGGCGGCATGTTTGCACTGCTCTTTCTCTCCATTGTGCTGCTGCTGCCAAGCGCCTTTGCCCTCGAATTCCCCCAACTGATGCCTTATGCCTGGGCTTCACTTGCGGCAATCTACCCTCTGCTTCTGCTCACCAACAAGCTTTTCTATAAGCAGTTCACAGGAGTCTTTACCATTACTGCTGTAGAATCAATGCTGGTGCAGATTACCCAGACCCTCTCCGCCTTTTTTATCCTCCAGGCCATTGCACTGCAGTCCAACCATATCGACTATCTCGCCATATTCCTGATCTCAACAATAGCTACCATTCTGCCCATAACCATCGGTGGCGCTGGAGCCAGGGAGATAACCTTTTACTATCTCCTTAACTTTGTACAGCTCGATACGAACCCTGGAGTTGCGCTATCGCTCATTTTTTTCGGCATGAACGCCATCTCTTCACTCGCCGGGGTGCTGACACGAATCCGCCATGAACAGAGTCCCCCTGCCTCTTAAACCGGTTTGGAGATCTCCATATCTCTCAGCTTCATCTGCCACTGCACCCTGTTGTTCCACATTCTTTTCTCAACCGAATAGACCATGGAAAATACCGGATTTGTTGCTGCGACAAGTTCTGCATAAACATCAGGTCGATCAAAACCGATGACTTCAAAAGTTCGTCCATTGTTATCCCTGACTGAAAACTTCACATGCCTCTCCTTAAGGAGTTTGGGCTGACCAAAAAGAGCAAGAGCTTCAGAGACAAAAAGTGGCTCGCGGTTGCCATGACCAAAAGGGGCACACTGCTCAAGGACATTGATAAATTTATCGGTAATCTGCTCAAGAGAGAGTTTTGAATCGATATCAAGCACCCTCTGCCGTTGGGTGATGGAAAGAAGGGAGTCACACACCTCGTTAAACTTTTTGCGGAATCCCGAAAGGTTTTCAGGCTTGAGCGTTAAGCCTGCAGCCTGATGATGGCCACCAAACTGCTCAAGATGATCACTGCACTCCTGCAAGACAGCATGAATATCAAGCCCCTCAATGCTCCGCACGGAGCCTCTGATCTGCCCGTTCATACCCCCAAGAATAACCGTTGGCAAATAATGTTTCTCTATCATTTTTGATGCCACAATGCCAAGCACACCAATATGCCATGATTCATCGTACAGCACAATCGAAGAGCAGCATGAGGCAAAATGGTTCTCAACCATTTTTTCAGCTTTCACCATAATATCAGCATCAACTTTCCGACGCTGGATGTTGATCCGCTCCAGCTCTTCAGCATAAGAAGAGGCATCTGTTGATAAATCTGAAAGAAGCCACCGAACAGCAAGGTGAGCGGAGTGCATTCTGCCTGCCGCATTAATACGAGGAGCAATACCAAATGCAATATGAAACATGCCGAATTCTGCAGGGGGAACCTTCATCAGCAACAGCATTGCTTTCATATTGGCCCTTGGCCTCTGTTGGATTCTCTGAATACCTTCTCGAAGCAACGTACGATTTTCGCCCTCCAGTAAGACCATATCGGCGGCTGTTGCAAGAGCTACGAAATCAAGATATTGCTGCCAGCTCTCCGGTTCAAGCTCTCCTTGCCCGGCTATGGCCTGAATCAATTTGAAAGCGACACCGCATCCACATAACTCCCTGAAAGGATAGGTGGAGCCCGGCACCTTGGGATTCAAAATTGCAAAAGCTGGAGGAAGCTGATCTGCTTCGTGATGGTCACAAATAATCACATCAACCCCCATCTCATTACAGCGATCTATGGCTGCATTGTCCCTGATACCACAATCAACCGTAATCAGCAATGCTGTCTTCTGCTGAAACGCCGAATCAATGCCTTCCGCCGACAAGCCATATCCTTCGAGAAAACGATCATTAATGTGCCAGGAGAGATCTGCCCCCAGCGCTTTCAAAAAAAGATAAAGCATCGCAGTGCCAGTGGTGCCATCAACATCATAATCACCATACAGCATAATCTTCTCATGCTCGTGGATGGCACGTAATACCCGTTCAACGGCTCTACCCATATCCTGAAAAAGAGAGGGTGAGTGGAGGTCGCTGATGGATGAACGAAAAAAATCCCTGGCCGTATCAAAAGAAGAGATGCCCCGATTGCACAACGTCCTTGCAACAGGCAGGGTGACATTAATCGCCTCCGAAAGCGCCACAACAGCCTCGACATCAGGCGAAAGAAGATTCCAGCGATATCGTTTCATGAAAGATTGAGAGATAATGAAAAACTGTTTGACAATGTAGGGAACACTTGGCCATTTCCTCGACAAAAATCCGCTGGACAAGGATGATCACCCCCCTAATAGCTATGGAAGAACGGCTGAATATTTCTTACATTGGGGTTCAACATTCAGGCTTGATTCAGCAGTACCCAACGTCAATCAAAACACTAACCATCGGGGACCCAGAGTATGAGCAATTTGATTACCATTGAACGCCACATTCTTGAACAGCAGAAATTTTTTCCGGAAGCGCATGGCGAACTTACCGATCTTCTCACTGATGTTGCATTTGCAGCAAAACTGGTAAGGAGAGAGGTGGTGCGGGCTGGGCTGGTCGATATTCTTGGCTTTGCAGGCAGCACCAATGTTCAGGGTGAAGAGGTCAAGAAACTTGATCTCTTTGCCAATGAAAAAATCATCTCCGCCATTGGGCAGCATGGCCGGTTTGCCATCATGGGCTCTGAAGAGAACGAAGGGGTCATTATTCCGCCAAAAAATGAATCCGGAAGCTATGCGCTTCTCTTTGACCCACTGGATGGATCCTCCAACATTGATGTTAACGTCAGCGTTGGTACCATTTTTTCAATCTTCAAACTGAAGGGCGACGACCCCGGCAAGGCGAGTATCAGCGACTGCCTGCAGCATGGCTACGAACAGGTGGCGGCAGGCTATGTAATCTACGGCTCATCAGTAGTGATGGTCTATACCACTGGACACGGTGTGCACGGCTTCACCTACGATCCAACCATAGGAGAGTTCCTTCTTTCGCACGAGAATATCGTCACCCCGAAAAGCGGCAAATATTACTCGATCAACGAGGGCTCTTATGCGCAGTTCAACGAAGGAACAAAGAGATATCTCGACTACATCAAGGAGGAGGACAAAGCCACCAATCGCCCCTACAGCACCCGTTACATCGGTTCACTGGTTGCCGACTTCCACCGCAACCTTTTGACCGGCGGTATCTTCATCTACCCACCAACCACAAAACATACCAACGGAAAGCTTCGTCTCATGTATGAAGCCAACCCGCTGGCCTTTATTTGCGAACAGGCTGGTGGACGTGCGACCAACGGAAGGGATCGTATCCTCGATATCCAGCCAACCGAGCTGCATCAGCGCACGCCGCTCTATATCGGAAGCGTCGATGACGTGGTCATTGCCGAGGAGTTTGAGCAGGGATTGCGGTAAAATACGGTTTTTTATGCCATGCAGGGGCTTGCCATGGCAAGCCCTTACAACGGGCACGGATGTAACGAACCTCCGTTACCCCTGCACCACACCACGCTCAAATTCCGGGTAAAAAAGCCGTTGGATACCAACAGTCTTCCCGCTCGAGAGATCCAGCGAGAGCAGCACCCCCGAAAAATGGACATCATCCTCAGCACACTCATACTTGTGGGGGGTCTGGTAGAGCATCCTGTCAGTTGCCGACTTGATCTGCATCCCGATGACTGACTGGTGTGGCCCGGTCATACCAGCATCCGTGCAATATCCGGTTCCTTTCGGCAGAATACGCTCATCGGCTGTCGGCACATGGGTGTGCGTGCCAATCACCGCAGAGACCTTGCCGTCAAGGTACCAGCCAAGCGCAATCTTCTCGGCTGTGGCCTCTGCATGAATATCAACAAATATACACTTGACGCTCTCTTTCGACTGCTCCCTGATCTGCTTGATCACCCAGTCCGCCGTCCGAAAAGGACAGTCGATGGAATACATGAAGGTCCTGCCCTGCAGATTGACGACAGCAATCTCACCCATCCCGTTCGGCAGCTTGTAGGTACCGTAACCTTTGCCGTAGGTGCCTTTGGGATAGTTCAGCGGGCGCAACACCTGCGGGTGCGTTTTCAGGGTATCAAAAAAGTTGAAATTGCTCCAGGTATGATTTCCTCCCGTCACCACATTGACACCTGCCTCAAGGAGCTGGTTCAAGGCTTCAAGGCTCAAACCCTTTCCATGGTGGGCATTCTCGCCGTTACAGACAACAAAATCAACATGATATTTGCTAATAAAACTTTTCAGCATCCTGCCCACCATCTGGAGACCCGGAGTACCAACAACATCGCCGATGAACATCACGTTCAAGGTTTTCTGTGCCATACCTCTTTATGAATTTGTTCTGTTATTTGAAACTGACTGCCGGAAAGTTAATACATTGCTGTTCACAATGAACAATCTTATTTCTCTTTCAGAAAGAGTCGGACCTGAACTAAACCTGTTAACGCTCACACAACGTTATCAGAATTGGGTATAACTGATTCAGGATGCTACGATCAAGATCATAACAATATTTACCTAAACCAATCGGAGAGAACCATGCCCGCAGCAGCAGCAATAGCAAGTCTTGACACCTTCATCCAGCACTGGAAAGCAAAAAGTGGCAAGTACAGTGGCACCTATCTGATAACACCTGAAGCTCTTGTCCGTAATAATATGGATGATGAGCTGGGGCGTGGCGGCTATTATCAGGAGCGTGCCTGCACCTCAGAAAGTCAGGTCATGATGGTTCGAGGCTATCTCAGGGCATACCAGGCAACAAAAGAGAGTCGCTATCTGACGGCAGCCCGGAGCTTTGCCGACGCGCTCATCAACTATTTCTTTTTTGGCGTTATCCCCTCAACAACTCCATGGCGCTCGCACTGGATTGTCAATGCTGGCGCTGCGTTCAACTCGAAGGAGGAGGGACATACATCGGAGCAGATCGCCTATGGCGAGGCCTATGAGTGCTGGCCTTCGTGGCGAAAATTGCGTCACAATGAGTTTGCAACTGCTGGCGATTCACTCCATTGGTTTATTACCACTTTTGATCTTTTTGCCCTGCTTGAAGCCGGGGAGATGAGAGCAAAGTGGCTCAACGCCCGAAATGCCATGTTCAGAGAGTTCAAGCTGCTTACTGATCCCAGAAAAAACATTCCCTACAAGGGTGCCATGCCTTTTGAATACACCAATAAAGGTGCAAACCTCTCTGTAAACTCTTTGCCAATCTTTCGTGGCCCATATTATGCAGGCTATCAGGATCCGTTGCCATGGCATTATCTGCAAGATTACACCGCAGCGGCAAATACCCTGCAATTTCTGATTGATGCCCAAGCGGCTTATGCAAAAAGCACCGGCATTACCGGACCATTTGCGCCAGTCTATCACTACGACGATTCGTTTTTAGGCAAAGCGGTGAAAAACAGCTTTACGTGGGAAGGTCCGGATCCGAACACTTTCTGGGGTGGATTCCAGTATCGGCCATTTGCCGCTACTGCTGATTTCTGGTATCACTGCGTGTACTCAAAAACCAGCAACGCCGCAGTGGCAAGTGCAGCAAAAGTGTGTACCACGTTTCTCGGCTGGCTCGACGCATGGCTCACCGCGCACCCGAAAGATACTTACGTGCCAACCTCCTTCACGGAAAAACAACCACCAACAGCCCCTTCAGCTACGAATGGCGATAAGGATCCCCATACGATTGCTCTTGCGCTCAAGGGGGCTGTGTTGTGCAAACGGTGTAGTGCAAATCCGCAGATAGTTGGGCGCGTCATTCCTCGACTGTACACCATGCTGATGAGCCATCAAGCCACAAAAGGCGAAATGGCAGGGGCATTCATGCACGACGCAAAGACGCACATCTTCAAGGGATTCTGGGCTGGCGAGATCATGGAGGCGCTTGGCACTTACGCCATCGGATAAGGAGATAAAAGCAAAAGCCCGGAACCATGCCGGGCTTTTGAGTTTCACTCTGCTGATGAATCGAGAAAAGAGCGTTCGTTAGAATGCGTCAATAATGACATTCAGGGTTGCGCTCGGGCGCATCGCCTTTTCGGTCAAAGCATCGTCAGCATGATAATAACCACCCATATCGACCGGCTTGCCCTGGGCGGCAATCAACTCGGCATTAATGGCGGCTTCATTGTCAGCAAGCGCTTTGGCAAGAGTGGTAAAACGTACCTGCAACTCCTTCTCTTTGCTCTGGGCGGCAAGTGCCTCTGCCCAGTACAGTGCAAGGTAGAAGTGGCTGCCACGGTTGTCAATCTGACCAACCTTGCGCGCCGGAGACTTGTCATTATCGAGGAATTTGCCAATCGCCTGATCAAGCGTCTCGGCAAGCACTGCGGCTTTAGGGTTGTTGAACGCACGTGAAAGATGGTCAAATGAGGCCGCGAGCGCAGAGAATTCGCCAAGTGAATCCCAGCGCAGGTAGCCCTCTTTCTGGAACTGCTGAACATGCTTCGGAGCTGAACCACCAGCACCGGTTTCAAAGAGACCGCCACCATTCATGAGCGGCACAACGGAAAGCATTTTGGCGCTGGTGCCAAGCTCAATAATCGGGAAAAGATCGGTAAGGTAGTCACGAAGTACGTTTCCGGTAACGGAGATAGTATCTTTTCCAGCTCGGATTCTCTCAAGAGAGAAGCGCATTGCATCAACCGGTGTCAGAATCTGGATGTCAAGACCGGTAGTGTCGTGCTCTTGCAAATACAGGGTAACTTTTTTGATGATCTGTGCATCGTGAGCACGATTGCTGTCCAGCCAGAAGATGGCTGGCGCACCGGTGATGCGTGCACGGTTGACGGCAAGCTTCACCCAGTCACGAACCGGCGCATCCTTTGCCTGGCACATCCTGAAAATATCACCGATTTCTACCTGCTGTTCGAGCAGCATCTTGCCTGTGGTATCAACAACACGGATGGTGCCGTTGGAAGGTGCTGTAAATGTCTTGTTGTGGGAGCCGTACTCTTCAGCCTGCTGCGCCATAAGCCCGACGTTGGGCACGCTGCCGATGGTGGCAGGATTGAACGCGCCGTTCTTTTTACAATCTTCCATGATCGCCTGATACATGGTTGCATAACAGCGGTCAGGAATCATCGCCTTCGTATCGTGCAATTTGCCATCCACTCCCCACATTTTACCCGAATCGCGAACCACAACCGGCATGGATGCATCAACAATAATATCGTTTGGAACGTGAAGATTGGTGATTCCCTTGTCAGAATCAACCATCGCAAGTGCCGGGCGAGTGGCATAAACTAACTGGATGTCAGCCTCAATCTCGGCTCTTTTGGCCTCAGGCAGATTTTTGATTTTTGCGTAGAGATCTCCAAGTCCGTTGTTCACATTCACGCCCAGCTCCTTGATGGTAGCGGCATGTTTTTCAAACACATCTTTGTAGAAAACGGTGACGGCATGACCAAACATGATTGGATCGGAGACCTTCATCATGGTTGCCTTGAGGTGCAGCGAAAGGAGTACGCCTGTTGCTTTTGCGTCATCAATCTGATCAGCATAAAACTTGCGGAGCGAACGAACATTCATCACGGAGGTGTCGATAATCTCACCAGCAAGAAGCGGAGTTTTATCTTTCAGCACGATTACCTTACCAGCAGCATCAACAAACTCAATGGCAACGGTGGTTGCCTCAGCAAGGGTTACGGATTTTTCGCTGCCATAAAAATCACCGCTGCTCATGCAAGCAACGTGCGATTTTGAATCGTTGCTCCAAGCACCCATTCTGTGTGGATTCTTTTTGGCAAACGCCTTGACTGAGAGCGGGGCACGACGGTCGGAATTTCCTTCCCGCAACACAGGGTTTACGGCGCTGCCAAGCACCTTGGCAAACCTTGTCTGAAGCTCTTTTTCTGCCTCATTTGCAGGTGCTTCAGGGTAATCAGGAATGTTATAGCCATGCTCCTGCAACTCTTTGATCGCTGCTCTCAACTGAGGAACTGAGGCGCTGATATTGGGCAACTTGATGATATTTGCCTCCGGTGTCAACGCCAGAGCACCCAGTTCAGAGAGATAATCCGAAATTCTCTGAGCTTCTGTCAAATTTTCAGGAAAGTTTGCAATAATTCTTCCCGCAAGAGAGATGTCCTTGGCTTCAACATCCACTCCGGTTCCCTTGGTATATGCCTTGAGAATCGGAAGAAGAGAGTAGGTCGCCAAAGCTGGAGCCTCATCAATTTTGGTATAAACGATTGTTGCGTTTTTTGCCATCTCGGTTGTCAGTTTAAAGTATTAGAAAAAAATAACAAAAGAAGCGAAAGTTACTCCTGCAAGAGAGCCCAAAGAGATCACACCTGATCATGACACCATAATCAGGGTGAAAACAGATATACAGATAATGAAAAGCTTTCGATACAACATCGAAGTAACAGCATCAAGGCACATCAAATACCGTTACTCTCCAAACCAGCAAAAAGGCCCTTGAGTTACTCCGCAGGCGCTTGACGGGATGGTGTAAATTCATCAAGACCGACACGGTCGGCAAGTTCCTTGTCATTGAGCACCTCATGAGCAAGCTTGATCATGGGAATAGTCGCTCCCATGGAACTATAACCACCGTCATGGAACAAATTTTGCATGGTTACCTTGCGAGAGAGGTCGCTGAGAATAGTCATGGAGTATTCCGCACACTCCTCGGCAGAGGCATTTCCAAGAGGAGACATAAGATCACTGTATTCGTACATCTTCTCAAAGCCTGGAATACCACTGCCTGCCTTGGTATAAGTCGGACTTTGCGAAATGGTATTGATCCTTATTCCGTATCTTGCAAGCCGTGGTCCATAACTGCGGACAATAGATTCCAGCAAAGATTTTGCATCGCCCATATCGGAGTAGGTCCAGTAATTTCTCTGTGAAGCGATATAGGAGAGGGAAAGAATACTGCCTCCATGATTTATCGCCCCATTTTTCAGGGCATAGGAGACAAGACGATGCAGCGACAGAGCAGAAACATCAAGAGTTTTAAAAAACCACTCATAATTGAGATCCTCATAGGGCATCTGCTTGCGAATATTCTGTGACATTCCTATGGAATGCACAATAAAATCTACCGAACCTATTTTTTCCTTTAACTCTTTGAAACAATTATCGACATCCTCATTTTTTGAAGCGTCACAAACAATCATCGGTGCATTTCCACACTGTGTCGAGAGCTCTCCGATATTACCAAAACGCAAAGCCGCCGCAACATTCGAGATTGCAATCTCCGCGCCTTCCCTGTAGGCATGAAGCGCAATCTGCCAGCCGATACTGCTCTCATCAAGTGGGCCGAAAACAATGCCTCTCTTCCCTTTCAACAAACCATAGTGCGCTTTCTCGGACATGATATAAGCTGATTCTTTAACAAAGACTGGGATAGATTCCCTTTAACTCGACATTATAAACACTGAAGATACAAGATTCCCTTGAAAACCTAAACTGTTTGTCCTGATTTTTTATCTTCTCTGCCAAAAACACTCATATTATATCTTCATTCGTCTCATTGAACGAAGCTTGTCCAGCATGTTTTTATTGACACTGAGCTCGACCTCCTCCTTTTCCACAATAATCTCCTTGAAAACCACTCGAAGAAGATTATCCTCACGGATAAATTTTTCCATTTCAAGACTGTACAACGCTCTCGGCAGGGTGATAATGCGCTGTGCACGATCAACACTCACCACAATGTCAGTGCCCATCCGCTCAACAGTTACCTCTTCAGCATCCTTGAGAAAAGGTATTTTAATGCAGAGCACCTCCCGGTGGTCATCAGTAGCTTCATTTTTCTTGCTCTCAATCCAGAAATTTTTACCTGTGTAGAAGGTCCTGTCGGGAATCTGATCTCCGAAAACCAGTTTACTGATCTCGTGCAGCGCGTCAGGCCCTATCGGCTCAGTTCTCTGCAATTGACACCTGAAAACAGGTGTGGGATAAAAGGACTGATCAATCTCAAGGAGATACTTGCTGTGCAGGTCGGCCCAGAATTCAAAATATTCACCAACCGTTTTTGAGGTTGGAAGAATCTTGTTGATCACAATACCATCAATATTGATACCGTAGAGATGAACAAAGGTATATGCCCGCTTGGTCTCGAGAATAGAGAGTTTTTCAGGATTCAGTACCAGACGGAATGTCACCTCGGGACTGAGGATAAATTTGTTGATATCCTCCATCTGTTTGAGGAGGACATTGACCTCGTTAAAAAAGTCATCGTCAGGTATCGATTTGCCACTAAGCGGACGAGCCAGCGATGACATATTTTTATACAGTTTGAAAAACTGCTTTCCCATGTTGCCACCAATAATAATTTCAGGATAGGCAAGAAGGCGAAGCGTATTGCCGGTTGGCGATGTATCGAGCACAACGGCATCCCATTTGCCGGACTGCGCCTCATCAAGCAAACGACTCAAGGCAAAGATTTCGTCCAGACCAGGCTGTGTGGTAAGTTCTGAAGCCATACCACTGTCAATACCCTTGTTTTTATAGGAGGTAGAGACAAATTTCTGAAAACCGGACATATTTTTCTTCAATTCATACACCGTATCGACCTCCAACCCGTAAAGATTCTCCTCAATCTTCTGCGGATCGTTGCGGCTTATACGAGTATCGAAAACATCCGAAAGAGAATGGGCTGGATCGGAGGACATAATGAGCACCCTCTTGCCCTGCCGTGCCAGAGCAACTGCTGTCGATGATGAAATGGTGGTTTTTCCCGTCCCTCCTTTTCCGGAATAAATGATAACTCTTGTCTGCGAATGGTTTTCCGTCAACTCTCTTGACAACATAAAAATTCCCCTTTTTAAAGCTCAATAATCTCAAAAGGCACCAACGCTCTGAGAGATAAAAAAAGCGTCTTTCATGCTTACCATTTTTACCCGGCCTTGCAAGAACGGCAAGTTAATAAAACTTCATGAGAAGGTCGCCAACCACTCTTTTGGGAACATGGTGAATACCATTCGAATCTCTGAAGTAACAAACAGAATCATGATCGCTCATTTGGTCAATAACCACGGTTTCCGCTGGCTTGCCAAGTGCAATTACCATAAGAATGGAAAAAGTCTCGGGCACCTTGAGCAACTCCCCTATTTTTTTTCGGTCTATGGCACCAAGGATGCAACCGCCAAGTCCGGAAGCGGTTGCTCCAAGAAGAATCGTCTGTGCAGCAATACCACTGTCACAGGCAAAATCACTGGTTATATTCAAATCACCCAGCATAACCAGAAGTGCAGGTGGATACTCATGTTCATCAGGGCCAGTCCAATCAGGAAGATATCCGGCCCACGAAAGATAAGGGCGGATCGCAGCAACTTGAGCCGATTCACAAACCACAATATATCGCAAAGGTTGAAGATTTTTGGCCGATGGAACATAACTGGCGAGCTCCACCAGTTCGCGCACCACATCCTCGCTTACCGGGCGATGAGCTTCAAACCTACGATAACTGCGACATTTCGTTACAAGCTCCCTGAATCGCATGATACTAACGGTCAAGGTTTCTCTGCCCATGCAGCGGCAGAATATTTTGGAAGTTCCTCCCAGTGACCACATCCTATCCATTCGGCAATATAGTCCACTGAGCGCGCATATCGCAACGGAGCGCGCCCCGGCATCTGTAACCATTCAGCGAGAACAGCACCGTCAAGCCTGTCCATCGCCAAACCATAACCAAGTTCAACCATGCCAAGCGCATTGGATTGTTGCTCAATCTGCCCATCAAGAGGGCGAAGCAACAACTTCTTGCCAAGATGCAGCGCCTCGCCTGGCAACTCAAATCCGGCATTGCACACGACACCTGTACACTCTGTCAAATCACCAAGAAAACCTTCACGTGAATAACCTCTGTAATGTAAATGACCCTCCTCACGGCTCTCCTGCACCTTACCGTAGATAAAAAATTCATATTCGGTAAAGGGAGAAAGAAAGAGCGAAATATCCTCCAACTCCTCAAACGGAAGGTAGACCAGCACCTTACCCTTGATAACCGTTACCTCACTTTGGGCATAAAGAGTCTCGGGAATAACCGGTGGAAAAATTGGTTGATTAAAATGATTCCAGTGCAGACCGGCATTGTATTGTGCAGGAGCAAAATTCAGGAGAGCATATTTTTCAAAGAACGTTCCGTCTGCCACAGGAATATCGTATTGAAACGCATATTGATGCCCAAAACCCATCGAAGGAATGTTTTTTAACTTTGCAGTCATGGAGGTAATCGGCTCAAAATCAGTAATAATCAGGTCAGTTCCTGCAGTATCAAGAAGCACAATATCTGCCATCAAACTCACCAGATCAAGGTGAAACATCGTATTAAAATAATCCAGTTTGCCCTTATAGGTTATCAACGTCATACCCTTCATCACCCGATAGGGGGCAAATACCTCTATCTCCTTCAGCTCCTCCTCTTTTCTGCCACTGATAATAACCTCCACATCATGCCCCTCCCCCTTCAGCTTTTTGACAAGCTCCCGACTGCGGCTGATATGGCCATTCCCCGTCCCTTGAACACCAAAAAGGATCTTCATTACTGCTGAATTTTCAGATTGGCATACTGTACCATAAGAGTTTTCTCCCCTGCACTTCGAAATGTGATATGGACTTTCTGCTTAGCCCCGCTTCCCTGAACATCAAGTACCACCCCTGGACCAAAAAGAGCGTGATGCACCATGACCCCTTTACGCAGTGCTGAAAGTGATGATTTCGGAATCACCGCCCCCCCCCCCAGTTGGAGATGCAGGAATTTTCTGATACCCTCTTGGCATTGAGGATGACCCGCTGGCAGGCTTCTCCTTCATGAGACGCTCCGATAACAGATTGCCGCCTTCTGTCTGAACTATTGAAGAGTCAATTTCACTGATAAACATTGATGGTAAAGAGTGATGCAACTGCCCATACTGATAACGACTCTGCGCCCAGGAGAGAAATATTTTCTCCTGGGCCCTTGTCATTGCCACATAAAACAACCTTCGCTCCTCCTCAAGCTCCTCGGGCTCATAGCAGTGAAGGGGAAACAATCGCTCTTCAAGGCCGGTAATAAAAACCACAGGAAACTCAAGGCCTTTGGCGGCATGAACTGTCATCAATGAGACAAAATTATCTGAGTCCTGAGACTCATCATAATCTGAAGCAAGAGAGATGTTCTCAAGAAAATCACCAAGGGAGCCACCATCCGGGTTGTGATCAGAAAAGTCTCGAGCCATAGAGAGCAGCTCCTGAAGATTTTCGTGACGGGCCAGCGATTCAGAAGTATTCTCAGCCTGTAAAAGTAACGGGAGCGAGGTCTGGTTAAAGAGCTCCGTCAGCACTTCGTATACCGTACCATTTACAGCCAGGAGCTTCAGCGACTCAATGACAGTGCTGAAAGAGGAAAGAGCGTTGACGAGGCGTGGCTGAAAGCCTGCCTCTTCTGCTTGCTTTATAGCATCATAGAGGCTGATCCCACGACTATCAGCAAACTCCTTCAGCCTCGAAATACTGACATCACCAATTTTCCGTGGTGGAAAATTGATAATTCTCAACAGAGATTCACCGTCGCGCTCATTAAGAATAAATCGAAGATAGGCAACAGCATCCTTTATCTCCTTGCGTTTGTAAAACGAGACACTTCCAAACAACTTGTACGGGATCTTGTTCTGGCGCATAATATCTTCAACCACTCTTGACTGGGCATTGGTGCGATAAAAGATAGCAAAGCTTTTGAAATCGGAGCCCTGACTCTTATGGAGAAAAAGTATCTTGTCCCCAATCCTTTCGGCCTCATTCCGCTCGTTATAAGCCTCAATCAGCGTCAGCGGTTCCCCTTCGTCGCGATGCGAAATCAGCTCTTTTTTAATTTGCCGCAGATTGCGGCCAATCACACTGTTGGCTGCCTTAAGAATATTGCCGGTACTCCGATAGTTCTCAACCAGCTTGAAGGTCAACGCATCATGATAGTCATCCTGAAAGTTCAGAATATTAGAGATATCAGCGCCACGCCAGGAGTAGATCGACTGGGCATCATCACCCACGACAAAAATATTGCGATGCCGTGCTCCAAGCATTTTGGCAACAAGGTATTGTGCCCGATTGGTATCCTGATACTCATCAATCATGATGTAACGGAAAGCCTCCTGCAACTCGCTCAGCACCTCGGGATGCGCATTGAAAAGCTCAAGCGGCTTGATCAAAAGATCATCAAAATCAAGAGCGTTATTCTCTTTCAACTTCCTGGCATAGAGTTCATAAATCCGGGATGCCTGCTGTTGGTTGTAGTCACTGGCATTTCGATGAAATTCGGCTGGCAGAATAAAGCTGTTCTTGGCTCGACTGATCAGCCCCTGCACGGTATTGACGGGCACCGACTCAACCGGGATATTCAGTTCGGCCATAGATTGACGGATCAGACTTTTACTGTCATCCGTATCAAAAATCGAAAAGTTTCGGTCGTAGCCGATACGATCAATGTAGTTACGGAGAAGACGGGCAAAAATTGAGTGAAAAGTCCCAATCCACAATCCACGCGAACTGCCATGATGAAGCAGCGTGTCAACCCGATGACGCATCTCACCCGCCGCCTTGTTGGTAAAGGTGAGAGCAAGAATGTTACTCGCGGCAACCCCCTCATTGTTTATAAGGTGTGCAATACGGTAGGTAATTACCCTTGTCTTGCCGGAGCCCGCTCCAGCAAGAACCATCACGGGGCCTGAGGTGGCGACCACAGCACTGCGCTGCACCTCATTAAGATCGTTTAAAAAATCCGTCAATACTTCTGGCTACCTGTTTACAGTTAGAACGCTCCCTTGCTCTGCCCACCTGACCGGATAGCGCAAAAATCTTACCCTGAATTTCGTATAACTTTACCCTTTTTACAAATAACTCCCGAACAAATAACCTTCAGGAAGAACATTCTCTTTTTCATCTCTCTACCGCTCACGTTTAACCATCAGAGTTAGTATATTATGCCTCAAATTTTTGCATTGAAACCGAATATCCCTGATTCCATGTTCCCACTTGTCTATGAAATCAACACCAGGATCTGGCTGCAGAAACTGAGTATAGAGCATAATCGCTCCGTAACCCTCGGCAACGTCCCGGAGGAGGAATTCGCCTTCTTCTCAAACTGTGGATTTGATATTGTCTGGCTGATGGGTGTTTGGAAACCAAGCCAGTACAGCAAGGCAATTGCCACTGCTCATCAGGGGCTCAGGGCATCTTTTTTACAACATATCCCCACTGTCACTCCAGAAGACATAGTATCATCACCATACTCCATTCCTTCCTATACCGTCAATGAAGCGCTGGGAGGGGAGACTGAGCTGCTTACGTTCCGGGAAAAACTTCAGGCAAGCGGCGTAAAACTTATGCTTGATTTTGTGCCAAACCATCTTGCTCTGGACAATGCTTTTCTTCCTGAACACCCTGAATACTTTATCCCATTTTGCAGTGAGGAGCAGTGCCAGGAGCCAGGAGCCAGCTACGAGTATGTAAAAGGGAAATATTTAGCCTACGGAAAAGACCCCTACTTTGATCCCTGGACCGACACGCTGCAGCTCAATTACGCAAGAAAAGAGACTCATCGGATGATGACTGAAAATCTTTTCAAAATAAGTTCACTTTGTGATGCCGTCAGGTGTGATGTTGCCATGCTCGTTCTGAAAAGTGTTTTCAATACCACATGGAGCAACCTTGGCGGCTTAATGGAGGAGGAGTTTTGGGAAAATGCAATTGCAGCAGTAAAACTCCGTCACCCCAACTTTCTTTTTCTGGCCGAATCATACTGGAACAAAGAGTGGGAACTTCAGCAGCAGGGCTTTGACTTTACCTACGACAAACCATTTTATGATTATCTCAGTAACGGTTCCGTTAATGTTGAAAAACTGACAGGTCACCTTCTTGGAAATTGGGATTATCAGAAACATCTGTGCCGATTTCTTGAAAACCATGATGAGCCGAGAGCTGCCGAAAAAATCGGACTGAATAACAATGCCGCTGCGCTGGTACTCATGACATCTCCCGGAATGCACCTTATCCATCAGGATCAGATGGATGGCTTCAGGAAAAAAATTCCGGTGCAACTTCTCAGGCAAGCTATTGAACCGAGGGACAAAATGCTTGGAGAGCTCTATAAAAAACTTTTTTTACTGCAGGAGAGGGAGGTATTTCAGGAAGGAAGAATAGAGTGGCTCAACCTGAATGCGCCAAACAACTCACACTGTCTTGGATTTCACCGCTTTACTGCGAAGGAAAATGCCTATGTTCTGGCCAATTTCAGCGGAACTGGTATAGCTCTTGAATTCCAGCACCCTTCCCTTGAACATGATAATATCAAGAAACTCAGTATGCTCAGCACAGAAAACAGACACAAAACAAGCATCAGTTATAGGGAAAAGGTTATGAAGGTGAATCTCGCGCCTCATGAAGCACTGGTCATAACCTGTTTGACGACGGTGGCAACTCTCCAGCAAAAGGAGAAGAGTCTCGCCATGTCATCAATAAATCCTGTTTAATGGCAATTATACTTATGCAAGTCACAACACACACTATTACAGTTCAGACCACAAAGCCGATTGAGATCATCGACATTACCACAGAGGTAACAGCAGCCCTAGCCTCAGTTGGGCTGACTCGAGGGCAAATAACCGTCATAAGCCGCCACACAACAGCCTTCATTAATATCAATGAAAAAGAGGAGCGACTGCTTGAAGATATGGAGACTTTTCTCAAGCGACTTGTTCCCAAAGATGGCAACTATCTGCATAACCTCAATCCGATTGATGGCCGTCACAATGCCCATTCCCATCTGCTCGGGCTTTTTATGAACAGCTCGGAAACCATCCCTTTTTCGGAAGGCAAAATACTGCTTGGGCAGTGGCAGTCCATTTTTTTTGTTGAACTTGACGGTCCACGTAACGAGAGAACAGTGCTCTTGCACATTTCAGGAATATAGCTTTCCAGGCAAGCAAGAAACCGGCAAGGGATAAACATGGTTACAGTTGTATCTATGGAAATAACTCTGAAGCAAAACAAACGCCATGTCCGACTTAGTTTCCGTTACTCAACAGCCAACACTGCTCTCGAAAATTCATTCGCCTGACGATCTCAAAAAGCTCACACTTGCCGAGCTTCAGAGATTGGCAGATGAATGCCGCAGTGAGGTCATCGATCTTGTGTCGGTCAATGGTGGCCATTTTGCCTCAAGCCTTGGTGTCGTCGAGCTGACGGTGGCGTTGCATCATGTCTACAGCACTCCCCATGATAAAATTATATGGGATGTCGGCCACCAGGCTTATGTACACAAAATCCTCACCGGCAGAAAAGAGCTGATGCAGACCAACCGTCAATACAACGGACTTGCCGGTTTTCCCAAAAGATCAGAGAGCCCCCATGACGCTTTTGGAGTGGGACATGCCTCAACCTCCATATCTGCAGCAGCAGGAATCGCTGTTGGAGCAGAACTGAGTGGAAGCAAAGAAAAAGTTATCGCTGTGATTGGGGACGGAAGCATGACTGGAGGTATGGCATTTGAGGCTATGAATCACCTCGGAGATCTGAAAAGTGATGTTCTTGTCATTCTCAACGACAACCAGATGGCCATCTCGCCAAGTACCGGCGGGCTCAGAACCCATCTGATCAACGTGACCCTCAACAAAACCTACAACAAGGCACGGACACTGATCTGGCAATCAATCTCGCTGATCAACAATGAGCTTGGCGAGAAGGCAAAAAAGGCTCTCCGCAAACTTGAGGATGGATTCAAGGCCGCATTGACACCTGGCGCATTTTTTGAGGCGCTGGGACTGAGATATTTCGGGCCGATTGATGGCCACAACATGGAGCAGCTCGTCAAGGCGCTCAAGGAAATGCAGTCGCTTCCCCATCCGAAGCTGCTGCATGTGATCACCACAAAAGGCAAAGGGTTCAAGCCTGCCGAGGAGAATCAGAGCAAGTGGCACGCCCACAGCGGCGGATTCGATACCACAACCGGGAAAAACCTGAAGGTTGCCGACGGCTCTCTCCCTCCAAAATATCAGGAGGTTTTTGGAGAAGCGCTGGTAGAACTTGCCCTGAACGATATCAGGATTACTGCCATTACAGCTGCCATGCCGAGCGGCACTTCGCTTGACCTCTTTCAAAACGCCCTGCCACACCGCTTTTATGATGTCGGCATTGCTGAACCTCATGCCGTCACCTTTGCCGCAGGTTTGGCAACACAGGGATTGAAGCCAGTTTTCGGTGTCTACTCCACCTTTCTCCAGCGTGCTTATGACCAGCTCATCCACGATGTGGCGTTGCAAAAGCTGCATGTTGTCTTTGCCATTGACCGCGCTGGCCTTGTTGGCGAGGATGGCCCGACCCACCACGGCTCTTTCGACCTCTCCTACCTGAACAGCGTACCCGGGTTTGTCGTCATGGCCCCGGCTGATGAGCAGGAGCTGCGCGATATGCTCTACACTGCGCTTTATGACATAAACGGACCGGTTGCAATCCGCTATCCAAGGGGCAACGGTACTGGTGTCACCCTGCGGAAAAACTTTACATCGCTTCCTGTAGGAAAAGCGGAGATTATTCGTCAAGGTGAGGGGCTGACGCTTCTGGCTCTTGGAAATATGGTGGTAAAATCACTTGAAGTTGCCTCTCTCCTGGAAAAAGAGGGCATCAACGCCACCGTTGTCAACATGAGATTTCTCAAACCGATCGACACTGAAGTGATTGACAAGCTTGCATCCCGCTCAACCCATTTTGCCATCATTGAGGAGAACAGCTCAATTGGAGGGCTTGGCAGCACCGTGATTGACCATCTCAATGCCATAGGGGAGCATCGTCCTGTGCTGAAAGTGGCGCTGCCCGATGCCTTTGTCACCCATGGAAATATCAACGACCTCTACAACGAGATCGGCTTTGACACTCCGACGATGACAGAGAATATCAAGCGGTTTTACAAAAATGGCCAGAGGTGAATAAAGGTAAGTATCCCAAGCAATGCCTGTACTGAAACATTGGCAAACAGCCCGGCGAGCAGATCGTCAGCCATGATGCCCCAGCCACCGGGAAAGCGCTGGGCTGCATCAATCGGTCCCGGTTTTGCTATATCGAAATAGCGGAAAAAGGCAAGCGAGAGCAGGGCTGGCAACCAGCCTTCAGGCAAAAAAGCGAGCGCCAGCCACTGACCGGCAAGTTCATCAATCGTCACAATCGAGGGATCCTCTCCGAATTCCGTTTCCATCAGCGTTCCTGACCAGACACCGACGGCACTACAGAGCACAACAAGGGAGAGAAGGAGCGTCGGCTCACGAAGTATGGGGATAAAAAAATAGCAGAGAACTGCCATAATACTTGTTACCGTCCCGGGCGCTACAGGAAAATACCCGATTCCGAAACTGGTGGAGAGAATTTTGGCCCCAAGTCGCATGATAAGCTCAGCGACCCTCAAGTGATTTCTGAAAGTAGGTACTCCAGTTGCTGACAAGATAAGAGACTCCGGTATAGACCGTAAAGAGAGTCACCACCAGCATGATGTAGTAGAGTGAGTCGGAAAGAAGAAACTGATTCACCGTAACTGCCAGCCTCGGGCCAAAAAAAGCAGCCTCCTTCATGATAATAAGCGCCATAATCAGATAGACCAGAATATTTTGCGCCAGTGTTTTATACTTCGCCTCGACACTGGTCACCACCGGTCTGTTTTTATATTCGGCATACACCCGAAGCGCGGTCACTACAACATCACGGATCACGACCAGAATCACCATCCAGAGCACCAGATAACCCATCCAGACATAGAGCAGGAAGGCCGCAGTGATCAGCAATTTATCCGCCAGGGGATCCAAAAAAGCGCCAAGACGGCTCTCAACACCGTACTTGCGGGCATGATACCCGTCATAGATGTCGGTAAGAGAGGCCACCACAAAAACAACAACCCCAAAAAGCTTGAGCCAAGGGTCTGCCTGCAGCAGCAACGCCACAAAAACAGGAACAAGCAGAATCCGCAAAGCGGTCAACTGGTTGGGTATGGTCAGATACTTGTCTTTCAAGCCCCGCTGTGTTTTAATAATAACATTATCACGTCAAAAGCGTGACATCTCCATTCGCCTCAAGATACAGTTTTGAAAGCGCTTTTTCAATCGATGAAAAGAGATTCTCGAAAGCGCTGCTGCCAGCTCACTTCCAGACTATGCCCTGCAGAAAAATGCGCCCTGACTCCGCCCGTACTCCATTTAGCCCACTTACTCCAACTCCACAAAGGTAACGCCATCACCACCTTCACCCCATTCGCCAGGTCGAAAGCTCTTGACCGCCGGATGCTGCTGCAAACACTCCGCCGTTTTTTTGCGCAGAGAACCGGTACCCTTGCCATGCAAAATCATTGCTGCATAGATGCGGTTCAGGCGCATGGTGTCAAGAAATCTCTCAATTTTCAGCGTTGCCTCATCAGCGGTCAACCCCCGGATATCAATTTTTGTTGACTCAATCCCTGTCGTCATGGCCGACCATGAGCTTTTCTGCTGACGTGGTTCGGGCTGCCGCAAACTCTTTTTTGCCTGCGTTTTCGATGTTTTTTCAAGATTTTTCAGCGCCGTGGTCAACCGGAAATTGCCGCACAGCACCACCACACTTTCACCATGAACACTCTCAACCTCACCGGAGGTATTGGTATCGAGAATACTGACAAGGTCGCCCGGACGGATAGTACAATCAACTTTGGCCGCAGCCGCAGCTTCAGCTCTGGCACGCAACAGCGACTCGCTCTTTTCGGCCTGCTGTTTTTTAATGCCAAGTTTTTTCCGTGCCTCGTGCACCTTTTTATCGTCGGTCGGAGCCGCTTTAACCTCCTGCAGAATCTCACGAATCTCCTGTCGGGCCTGCTCCAGCTCCCTCTGAAGCTCCCGCGATGCTCCAAGCTTGTGCGCCCGTCGCTTCTGCTCAAAGGCCGTCTCAGCTTGTTGCAGGAAGAGAGCCCTTTTCTCACTCTCCGCATGCTCTATCTCAAGCTGCTGCTTCAGGATTCGGTTCTCCTCAAAAAGGCGGCTGAGGTCATCAAGCATCCGGTCGAGCCCGATACGCTCATGCAGCATAAATCCTGATGCCCGTTCAACCATTTTCCCCGCAAAGCCCATCCGCTTCATCATGGCAAAGGCAAAACTGTTGCCGGGCAGCCCCTTGACAAACCTGAAGGTTGGCAAAAGCTCCGCCCGATCAAACTCCATCGCACCGTTCACCACACCCTCCCGTTCGTGGGCATAGGCCTTCAACTCGCCAAGGTGGGTGGTCACAATGGTCTTGGTGGAGCGACTGAGCAGCTCCTCAATCACCGCACGAGCAATGGCTCCCCCCTCCTCCACATCGGTACCGGCACAGAGTTCATCAATCAATACCAGATCGCGACTGCCAGCGCCATCAAGGATTGTCTTTATGGCACCAAGATGCGAGCTGAAGGTGGAGAGATCATTTTCGATCGACTGGTCATCACCGATTTCGATAAAAATATCGCGGAAAAGGGGGAACACCGAACTCTCGCTGCAAGGGACCAGATAGCCATGAACCAGCATACAGCAGAGCAGCCCGGCGCTCTTCATCGCCACCGACTTTCCGCCAGCGTTGGGGCCGGAGATCACCAGTACCCGATCCTCCTCATCCAGAATCAGGTCAAGAGGCTGCACCTCCTTTTGACGATGCGAAATCAGCAGCCAGGGATGGTACCCCTTCACAATGCGAAGCGCCTGCCCTTCCGTAATGGATGGCAGCACCGCATGAGTTTCAACCGCAAACCGCGCCCGTCCATAGAGGGCATCAAAGGCCGCCAACAGAGTTTCATTGTGACGGAGATTACCCAGCTCAAGCCGAATCTCCTCCGTCATCTCCTTCAGAATGCGCTCAATCTCCCGCCGTTCGCTGATCTCCAGATCCTGAATGCGGTTACTGATCTCCAGCGTCTCGGCAGGCTCAATAAAGACCGTCTGCCCGGAGCCGGAGTAATCCTGAATATACCCAGCAATCTTGTACTTGTACTCCACCTTCAGCCCAAGCGTGAGACGGCCATTCTTGACCGCCACCCTCTCCTCCATCAGCCAGCCACTCTCTTGAGAGCGACGAAGCAACCGCTCCATTCTCCGGCGAATCAGTTCACGGCTGCTCAGCAACTCCCCGCGAATCATCAGAAGTGCATCACTCGCCGAATCGCGCACCCTCCCCTGCTCATCAATAATCCGACGAATTCCCGCCTGAAGAGCGCTCTCAAGCCAGATCTGCAGGGTGAAGTCATTGAGCAGCGGATAGACCTCGCGGTTAAGCGTCATAAACTTCCGCAACTGCACCGATGAAACGAGAAGATGATAGATATCCTGCAACTCCTCCGTCTCCAGATAGCTCCCCAGAAGCTCAAGCTTTTTCAGCAGCGGTCGAGTGTCAGGGAGATAGGAGAACGGAAGCGCCACCCCCTCCTGAAGCAGATTGCGCAACTCAAGCAGCCGCTCAAGCTCCGCAACAAGCGCCTGCCGCTCCCGTTGCGGGACGGCTGCAAGAAGCTGGTCACGCCCCATCGCCGAGAGGCAGAGCTGGGCGGCGTAGTGGGCGACTTTGTCGAATTCGAGCTTTTTGAGGGTGGTGGGGTTCATGGCGAAATGGTGATGGACAAATGCCTGCTGTTTTCTGAATATAGGGAACTGAAGGGGAATAACAGTTCATGGAGCATCTACAAGCAATACTTTGAAGTAAAAAGTATCGTGTTTGCGGGTACTCCCCGATTCGCTCAAACATGACGGGATCAGGCTGGCCCTCGCTCATGATGCGATGGCTCTCCAGTAGTCCCTGCATCAAATCGGGAAGATACTGTGATCGCTCACCCTCAATGGCAAACGAAGCACGACTGTCGGCAAGCACCAAAAAGCTTGCGGCACGACACCAGACATCCTGACTGGTTCGGTCCATGACCTGCTCGATCCGAAGAGAGAGTGATACCTCGGTGAAGGCTTTCAGTATCCCCCCCGTTTTAGCAACCGATATCATCAATTTTGTACCTCAGCAGCACCCTCCTCTGTCAACGCGCAGCCTCACCACTCTTCGGGGTCTGTGCCGCAGGCCATGATTTCGAGCCAGCCTGATTTTTTGGAGTCGCGGCCCTCTTTGCAGCCGCCGGGGTAGCAGGTTACATCCACCTCGGCTGATGGTTCAGTGAAAGGGAAAAAGCTTGGGCGAAACCGGATTTTGACGTGACCGGGAGTATAGTTATACAATGTACGATTTCAATTCGTTATTTGTATAGTATCCTATGATCGACCGCAAACTAACAGCAACCCTTCAGCGGTTGGCTCAAACGTTCCCTATTATCGCAATAACCGGGCCACGGCAGTCAGGAAAAACAACGATGGCAAAAGCCGTTTTTGCCGAGAAGCCGTACATAACCCTTGAAGACCCTGCAGAACGTACTTTTGCCCTTGAAGAGGCGAAAGGATTTCTTCACCGGTTTCGTGATGGAGCCATCTTCGATGAAGCTCAACGCTGGCCGGATCTCTTTTCATACCTTCACATGGTTGATGAAGAGCCGATTCCCGGAATAATTCATTCTGACCGGTTCACAACAATTCGGACTGCTCTCCGGAGTCAGCCAGTCACTTGCAGGTCGCGTTGGCATGACCGCTCTGCTTCCCTTGTCCATTTCAGAACTTCCGGCAGCATCGCAATCGTCACTATCGCTTGACACGCTGATCATCAAGGGTTCTTATCCTGCTCTTTATATGAAAGATATATCGCCTGCCGACTGGTTTACAAGTTATATTGCCACCTATATCGAACGGGATATCAGGCAAGTTTGAAGAGTGCAGGATCTATCGGTATTCCAGCGCTTTGTGCGTCTCTGTGCAGGGCGAAATGGCCAACTACTGAACATCAATGCGCTGGCGGGTGAAACAGGTGTTTCGCAGAAAACAGCCCGTTCATGGCTCTCTATTCTGGAATCAAGCTATATTGTTCACCTGCTCCCGCCATATTACCGTAACTTCGGGAAACGACTTGTGAAAACGCCAAAACTCTTTTTTTTGGATCAGGGTCTTGCTGGCTGGCTGCTTGGTATCCGTTCATCCGTACTCCTTGCGCTGCATCCCATGAGAGGGGCAATTTTTGAATCATTCATCATCAGCGAGTTTCTCAAATCCCGCTATAACCGGGGGCTGCCTCCAGATCTCTACTTCTGGCGTGACAATAACGGCCTCGAAGCAGATATTGTTTTTGAACGTGGCACAAAACTGCAACCAGTGGAAATAAAATCAGGCCAGACCATCCCCGGTGACTCTATCCGTTCTGGCCTCAAAGCTGCACGATTTGCCGGAGAAGAGGCGCTTCAGCCCTAGCTGATCTATGGAGGTGATGATTCCTATGAGCGAAACGGTTTTACAATCATGAGTTGGCGCGACTGCGAAAAATGGGCCGACTCCCAATAAACAAGGAATCAGATAAGGCTTTTGCAGGATTACCGGCAGGTTTCTTTTATCCGCATTCCCATTGACTGACCAATTTTTCTTTTTCACGTTCACGCCAGGCCTTGATCTCTTCTGTGATGAGCGGTTGATGCAAAATCAACACGGAGGCACCGAACCGAATTAAAGGATGTTATCCAATCCAAGGCAGCAGAGCTACAGGCTTCATTGGCAAACCATCACGGTTGAGGAAAGCTCCGGAGTGCCCCGCATGGAAATAATAATAAGCGCTGATTCTTTCTAAAAACCATAATATTGTCTATTATCATGATAATAAACTTCAAGAGATACTCTTATGGCTTCAGAGACAAGCATATTTTCATCAGATGAATGGGAGCTTCTCGTCGGCGACCAGTTCCGGGCCCTGCGAATCAGGGCTGATCTGGAGCAGACCGAACTTGCCGCTCTGGCCTCCATCAGTGTTGGTGCACTGAAAAATCTTGAAGGGGGCA